>Ga0207933_1000249_pt1 | contig 56300 bp, 48 predicted proteins | sample NGESurdeep092012_4_FD_184488 | JGI IMG/M metagenome (GOLD analysis project Ga0207933, IMG submission 184488) | Arctic peat soil microbial communities from Barrow, Alaska - NGEE Surface sample F53-3 deep-092012 (SPAdes) | ecosystem: Environmental > Terrestrial > Soil > Wetlands > Peat ...
TCCAACGTAAAACGACGACGTATCAACTTCTCCATCACAGTCTCCTCTTCACGATTACAACAGCTCGCTAAGAGAGACGTTTTCCGGGGGCAAGATCACTTTGGAGCGATTTTCAAGTTCAGTTTGTACCCCCAAAATACGGGAAAGACTGTAGCGCGAGATGTAAAAATTCATATTGTCAACACCAATACTTGGACTCAATTCACTGAGGACAGCCACGCGATAAGAATGGAGCAGGACCAGTCATTTCGCGAGCAAGGAACAAATAAAAGATCCACCATTCCCGATAAACCCGGGCCTCAAGACTTGGCTCCCGGACAAACTTCCCCCGTGCCTATCTATACCGGAGGGCAAGAACCTCAAATCTTCGGCAAGAGCAGCATGGTCGGAGTCATCCTTGGCAGGATCGATTATCTTGATGCATTCAATGCTCGACACTATATGAGATTTTGCTACTTCATCGCGAACGCAAAGGGCGAATTGGGCCACTGCAAGTATGGAAACGATGACGACAAAAATCCTGAACCAAATCCCTAGCGCTGCCCTGTCACGGTGTCTCTTATTGAACCTTCGACGCTTGTGCGCCGCAAAGGTGATGTCAAAAATATTTGACACGCCCCTCGATCCGCGCTACATTCGCCATATCAAACATTTTTGACATGGAGCCCCCCTATGTCCCGCCTCAGCTTTCAGGAAAAAATGCTCTACGCGCAGCTTGTTGGGCTGCTTGTTGTCGGCGCCTATTACGCGCACTTTCTCGTCCACCGGCAGCCGGGACAGCACTGGTTCCACGCCGTCATCCTCGGCGTTATCCTGCTCTTCGTATCTTTCCGCACGTTCCTCCGCCGCGGCTCTGGGAGCGTCGTGGAAGACGAGCGTGACCGGCAGATCGCCGCCATCGGCACGCAGTGGTCGAACCTCATCCTCTGGATCGGCCTCGTCGCCATGCTGGTCATGTACTGGGACCACGGCGGCCTCCACTCCAGGGACTTCATCGTCGGCCTCATCTTCCACCTGCTGCTGCTCGCCGGTTTCGCCCGCATCGTGCGCGAGCTGGTCGCGTACCGGATGGCGGCATGAAATCGGCCATCCGCAACACCATCCGCGACCTGCGCGCAGCGCGCTCGATGACGCAGCAGGAGCTCGCCGACCTGATCTTCGTCACGCGCCAGACCGTCATCGCCATCGAGGGCGACAAGTATTCGCCCTCGCTCGAAGTGGCGTTCCGCATCGCGCGCGTCTTCGCCGTGCCGCTCGAACAGGTCTTCCAATACGACCCGTCGAGCGGCCGCCGCAAATAGTTGTCTTGGCGGAGTGCGCTGTTTTCTTTGGCGGCGAAGCTATGCAGGTTGCAATCGGGCGTGCCGATAAGAACCCGCTCTCAAAATGAATTGGATGGCACCCCATTCCAGTAATAGCGTCGAGACAAAGAGGAACGATGCGCAAGGTTGGATTTTCGTCCTGTTGTCTCCCCGTCGCCGACCGCCTGCCAGCGACGCCTGCACAAGCTGCGCGCGAAGGGCGTGATTGAAGGCGAGGCCGCAATAGTCTCTCCCAAGGCCGTGGCCGGCCGCTGTGCATGCTGGTGCCGGTGACGCTGGACCGCGAGCGGGCGGACAGACACCACCGCCAACGAGTACATGCAGGCGCTACCCGAAAAAGTGCGGGAGATGGTTGGTTCTGGCTACCTCATGCTGGAGAAGGGGACGCAGCAAAAAACTGGTTCTGGCGATTTGCAACAAAACGCAACAAAGCCCACCGGCCGAGGCAACGCTAAGTTGTTGAAAGGATTGGTGGGCACAGCAGGATTCGAACCTACGACTTCCACCGTGTGAAGGTGGCACTCTACCGCTGAGTTATGCGCCCATCGCCTGGCTTACCGACCGCCCCGGCATCAAAACCAGCCGCGTCCGCTGGCCTGGTGGCCGTCGGGACTGCCGCTCGTTCCCTCCCAGCATAGCACCGAGCATCGGCTCCGCCAACTGCAACCGCGTAGCTGCCGGCTGGGAGCGATGCCGTATTGTCGCTCACGCTGCAACTCAGCGGAGATGCCGAGCCCGTGCAGGTTACAGTGCCAACGCCAGTGAGGGAACCGTTCACTGTGACCGTGAGACCACCCGTGGGCGCGGTGGCGCCATCCGAGACCGTACATTGGCCGGAGCCGACGATTGAGCAATTCGTGGCGGCATCAAAAATAACCGCTGACGAGATTCTCCAGCCGCTCCAGCCGCCCGGAACGAGGCAGTGGGTTTAGTCCTTCAGCTTCAGACTGCGCGGCAATCGTCTCCATTGACAGCTTTCCGTCCAACAGCGCGCGATTCGCTTCAAGGTTGACCTTGACCTCGTTCTCCAAGCCAAAGTGCTTCAAAAAGCCAAAGACCGTCGCCGTATCGAAGTCGTATTGGAGTGTAGTCGAGGTCTCCGCGAGAAGAATTCTCGGGTCTGTCGCCCAGGAACTGTTGTCCGTTTCGTGTGGCAACGTTAGAGTGGTACGAAGGTGAACCGATGCTACGCTGCGAGACTATTTCGAAATGACCCGGGTCCGCACCATTCTTCTTTTCGGTCTGATCGGTTTGTCCTTCCTTGCGATTCAAGCCATGAAACCCGATTCGATCGCATCCGCCGCACAGGCGGATGGCTCAAATCGGCACGAGGCTGACGCCGGACGCGCCAACTACGTCGGCGATGCGACCTGCGACTCTTGCCATAAGAAACAGGGCCTGTCTTACCCGCACACATCGCACCACTTTACCTCGCAGCCGCCGAATAAGGAGTCGGTGCTCGGTTCGTTCCAGCAAGGATCGAATGTCCTGGTAATCGTCGATCCGACTACAACGGCAGGGCCTTTTCTCTATTTCAAGATGGAAGCAAAGAACGGCCGCTACTATGAAACCGCAGTGACCGGCTGGGGCACTCAGGAGCAAACTCGAACCGAGCCAATAGACGTCGTCACTGGCTCCGGGGTCCGGGGAGCGACCTACCTTTATTGGCAGGGCAACCAGTTGTTTGAGCTGCCGGTAAGCTACTGGACGGACGGGCATCGGTGGATCAATAGTCCCGGCTACGAAGACGGTTCCGCCGACTTCTCGCGGCCCGTCAACCCCGGTTGCCTGGAGTGCCATGCGACCTACATCCGACCGCTCTCGCAGGATCCGTCTACCAATCGTTATGACAGAGACAGTCTGGTGACTGGAATCTCGTGCGAGAGGTGCCATGGTCCAGGCGCCGAGCACGTGGCAAGACAGAAAGCCGGGTCCGGTTCCGCATCGGCTGGGCAGGCGATCCTGAACCCCGCGAACTTTTCTCGCGACAGGCAAGTGGATATGTGTGCACTGTGCCACAACGGTACTCTGCGTGAAGCTGTCGCACCAGCGTTTTCCTATATGCCCGGCAAACCGTTGAGCGATTACTTCAAACTCCTGCAGACAGATCCAGCAGAACATCCGGATGTTCACGGCAATCAGGTCGGCCTGCTGAAGAGAAGCCGCTGCTACTTATCGTCGCCGAACATGACCTGCTCGACCTGTCACGACGTGCATGCAAAGGAGCGGCCGGCTGCATCGTATTCGGCGAAATGCCTGATCTGCCATCAGTGGCAGAGCTGCGGCCTTTCAAAAACTATGGGACATTCCATTGCGAATAACTGTATCGATTGCCACATGCCAGTTGAGCCGACAAGGGTGATCGTCTCGGAAACGGCGGATCATGTCGTTCGAGCGACGATGCGAAATCACTGGATCAAGATCTATCCCGGCACGGGCAAGGTAAGCGTCTTGTCTTGGCCGTGTGTACAGGCTGATCTTCTGGGGCGAAGATGATTGGATGGTGGAAGCGGAGTTGGGTGTTGGATTGGCGGAGTTGCCACGGCGTCGCCGCCGGAGTGGGGCGGAGCGGCGGCTGATCGTGGAAGAGACGCTGGAGTTGGGTACTTCGGTGGCGCGTGTGGCGCAGAAGCACGGAGTCAACGCGAACCAGGTGTTTCAGTGGCGGCGCTTGTATCGGGACGGCCATCTCGGAGTTGTGCCGCAGGGCGGGATTAAGTTGCTGCCTGTCCGCGTCGTTGACGACGATGAAGCTGTGAAGCCGGCACGGATTGCAGCCAGTCCAGTGAGTGCAGGGGCGATCCACATCGAGCTGCCGGGCGAGGTCCGGATCAGTTTTGAAGGCAGCGTCGATCCAGTTACAGTGCGTGCGGTGCTACAGAGTCTGCGTGCATGACGGAGCTTCCGGTGAACACACGGATATGGATCGCGGCCGGTGTGACGGACATGCGCCGCGGTTTCCACGGGCTCTGCGCGCAAGTGCAGACGGTGCTGGAGCGGCAGCCGTTGTCGGGCCATGTGTTCGTTTTCCGTGGCCGGCGCGGCGACATCGTGAAGGTGCTGTGGTTCGACGGCGACGGCCTGTGCCTGTTGGCCAAGCGGCTGGAACGGGGACGTTTTGTATGGCCTCGGGCGACGAGTGGAACGGTGTCGCTCAGTCGTGCGCAGTTGTCGATGTTGCTCGAAGGCATCGACTGGAGAGCACCCGCTCGGACAGCGGAACGTGTGATGGGTGTGTAGGTTTCCGCTCCGCATCCATGCGGTTTTTTCTCTTTTAAATGGCCGCGGTTTATGCCATACTTCGCTCATGCCCGCCGCCCTCAGTCTGCCCGATCTTGACGCTCTGGATCATGCCGCGCTGAAGGCGATGATCATGGAGCAGCAAGACCAGTATCTGGAGCAGCAGGACCAGTACCTGGAGCAGCAGGACCAGTACCTGGAGCAGCAAGATATCTATCGCGCTGAGCAGGAGAAGTACGCAGCGACGCTTAGCTCGCGCACCGGCGAGATCGAACGCCTCCTGCTGCTGGTCGAGAAGCTCCAGCGCATGCTCTTCGGAACGAAGAGCGAGAAGGTCCTCCGCCAGATCGAGCAACTGGAGTTGCAACTGGAAGAGTTGCACGCCGCCAGTGCTGTCGAAGAACTGCAAGCAGTCACTCCGGCAGAGCGCCCCGCTGCCGCGAAGCCCTTCCGCCGTCCGCTGCCGGAACATCTTCCTCGCGAAGTCCATACGCACATGCCCAATCACGAGGCCTGCCCAGGCTGCGGCGGCAAGCTTCGCGAGCTCGGAGAAGATGCCGCCGAGATGCTGGAGTACGTGCGGGCCTGCTTCAAGGTCATCCGCCATGTTCGACCGAAACTGAGCTGCGATTCCTGCGATCGCATCGTGCAGGCGCCCGCGCCGTCGCGGCCTATCGACCGTGGACTCGCAGGCCCTGGGCTGCTGGCGCATGTGCTGGTCTCGAAGTACGCCGACCACCTGCCGCTCTACCGGCAGTCGGAGATCTATGCCCGCGAAGGCGTCGACCTGGACCGCTCGACGCTGGCAGGATGGGTCGGAGCGACCAGCGAGTTGCTCGCTCCGTTGGTCGATGCGGTGCGGCGCCATGTCCTGTCGGCCAGCAAGCTGCACGCCGACGACACGCCTGTCCCGGTGCTCGCGCCCGGCAACGGCAAGACCAGGACTGGAAGGCTCTGGACCTATGTTCGCGACGATCGTTCATCGGCTGATACAACTGCTCCGGCCGTGTGGTTCGCCTACTCGCCCGACCGCAAGGGAGAGCGCCCGAAGCTCCACCTGAAGGACTATCGCGGCGCGTTGCAGGCCGACGCCTATGCCGGCTTCAACCATCTCTACGAAGGCGGAACGATCTACGAAGTCGCTTGTTGGGCGCACGCTAGACGCAAGTTCCACGAGATCCATATCGCACATGCTTCGCCGGCGACTTCTGAAGCCATCCAACGCATCGCCGCGCTCTACGCCATCGAAGCCGAGATCAGAGGCAGCACAGCCGATCTCCGCAGGACAGTCCGCCAGGCCCGAGCCAGATCGCTGCTCGACAGTATGCACACCTGGCTCGAAGCTACACTCGCGAAGCTCTCACGCAAGTCCGACACGGCTGCGGCGATCCGCTACGCCCTCTCCCGCTGGAAGGCGCTGACGCGCTACGTCGACGATGGACAGCTCGAGATCGACAACAACGCCGCCGAACGCGCGTTGCGCGTGGTCGCCCTCGGACGCAAGAACTTCCTCTTCGCCGGCTCCGACGCTGGTGGAGAACGCGCTGCCGCCATCTACTCGCTTCTGGGTTCCGCCAAGCTTAACGGCCTGGACCCCGAACTCTATCTCCACCATGTCCTCGAACGCATCGCCGACCACCCCGTCAACAGGATCAACGAACTGCTGCCATGGAACGTAGCGCTCCCCCACCCAGCATGACCACGCCCGAGTTATGTACCCACATAACGCTATGTGGATACATAACTCCGATACCCTATCGTATGAACGGCCAAGACCACACGCTTACCCCAAACGCTGGCGACAGCAATATAGGCGCACGATTCGTCCAGGCGCGCGGCCCATCACCATTCTGCAACCGAAGGGGCCGGTGCTCTTCGTGTTCGATGTCAGCGACACCAGCCCCTTGCCCGACGCCCTACCTCTTCCGCCGGCCGTCACCGACCCATTCGCAATTCTTTGTGGAACAGAGAGCGGCGAACTCGACAAAACGATTGAGAATGCAAAGCGGGATGGCGTTCGAGTCCACCGGTGCGAATTCGGCTCCCAGCAGGCCGGTCAAATTGAGGCGGTGAATACCAAGGACGTATTTCATGTGCCGGACGACCCATACTTCAAAGGGAAGCGCGAGACCGTTCCCGTGCGCTATGAGTTGCTGCTCAATGCCCGTCAATCCCGCGAGGAGCAATACGCGACTCTTGTCCACGAGCTTGGGCACCTTTACTGCGGCCATCTCGGCAGTCCAAATCAAAAACTCTGGCCTGATCGGCGCAAGTTGGATCGGCAAGTGGAGGAGTGTGAGGCGGAATCCATCTCGTACCTTGTGTGTACCAGGCTTGGCGTGGAGACGCCCTCTGCGGAGTATCTTGCAGGCTACCTCAATGAAGGCGGGAAGATGCCGCCGATCAGTCTTGAAACAGTCATCAAGATCGCTGGTTTGATTCAGCGGATGGGGAAGTCCCGGCTGCCATTGCGGAAAAGCTCCCCGGAAGAGTGAGCAAAAGAGCATCCAGACAGCTCAACGACTTCTCGGCTCATCCCGGCTCCGCATTCTCCCACAAGTGATTCTCCGCATTTCTCCGCGCCTTGCGCGCACTCGCAGGTGGTAGGCCAGCCCCCACAGTCGCAGGCCGCCGCGGATAACGTGTGCTCCGCCGATCCAGTCCAAGCGCCGACCGCAGAATTTCCGATAGTGATTCTTTTGGTGCCAGGTTGTGCGCAGTTGGCGCTGAAATGGCGTCGTCGTCCAAAGTCTTGAAATGGTCTATGCCGATGGACTTCTGTTGCGTGAGCGATATTACTCCGGCTTTTTGGAGCAGGGCAGAGAGGAGCGGGAAGTTTCGGCGCAGTTGGGCGATTGTGCTTGGAACATAGCCGATGGCGCCTGTAATCGAGTAGAACTTCCAGTGGCCGTTTCGAGTGTGGGCGGGATTCAGAAACTCGCGTCCCGCGCGCGCCCCCCGCCCCCGAGCCTCTTCGCTTCCCCAGCGGGCTGCGAGGACACAAAGGGCGGTGAATAGAGTCCTGCGGGAGATCTGTAGGTCTTGTGAAATCTGGTCCAGGTAAAGGGTCACAGGCGCGCGGAGAAGGGCACCCGATGCGTCCTGCGGGGCGGGATAGTAGATTTCAAGATAGGTGAGAACCATCGCAGCCGTCACCGATCGAAGCTCTCTCTTCAAGTTCGGATGGTACGGCACGGGCGGCAAACTAGACGGCGACGCAGGATAATCGTGTGGATACTTTGGAGTGTATCGCTCTCCCTCCATCGGTCTATCAATTTGATTTGCCATAAAATCCCGTCTCCCCTGCAACCAGCACCATTGGTGCAATGCACTCCTCTTGGCATTGACACCAATAGTGCAGAACAACCATTGGTACAGTGCCTAGCTGGGGACCAGCAGGAACGTTCGGGCCCGCAGAATCAATGTTGTCCTAGAGCACGGCCACCCCACCCCACTGGACAGAGTAACCCATGCGTGATGCGACGCAGCTCTACCTCATCCCAACCTGCTGGCCAACGTACCCCCTCGATCATGAGGCTGGTCGCTCGAATGGTTTTGAAGCAACTGAGTCCATATCGAGAGCTGACCGGCAAGGTGGGAGAAACGACGCCACTCTGAAGCAATGTGGATGCGGAGGCAGAGGCGGGGGAAACGCTAAGCCAGTGCAGGACTATTTGCGATTCAACAATGTTTCGAGAAGTTTTTCGGCTGCTTGGGCTGGCGTGAACTTTTCATTTGCGTATATCAATGACGTGTAATCCCCGTCTAAAAGGAAGATCATCCTCTTTTTCCTTTCGGGGTGAGGGGCAGTACCCGCAACAGGCGCCTTGTGCCACTGTTCAATCTGGCAGTCTATGGCAAATTTATCTTGGCTAACCATTTCGGCCCGGATACCAATAATGAGCGAGTTTAATGGTGCCTTGGGGGAGGCACCGCGACGGCATGTGATAACAATGCACCTCTCGTTCGGCTCGTCGATTTGTGCTCCGTAGCGCTGGCCGTCAAGGGTACAGGCTTTGTATGACTCTATCAATTGGAGGACTACAGTCTTGAATGATACCCACGCCGACAAAATGCCTTGCAGTTGGAGGAATTCATCACGCTCCATAGCTTCACGCTCAAAGATATTCATTTTCGTCTCTACCTCGTAGGGGAGAGTATCACGCTGGTTGCTTTAGCTTATTTTGAGGGCGATTCTTTTCGCGTCTGAATTGCCGTTTTCGGCAGCTTCATAATCGTCTGCATGGCGGCCGGATGCGGAGCAGAATTAACCAGGGCCGCGGATTTTTTTGTAAATTTTCTGCACGGACCGTGACCTCGGATATAGAGCACCGGATGCCAATAAAGGCGGCCCTCGCCGACATTGATCGAGGCCGTAGCAGTTCTGGAAAGCTGGTCACAGTGGATGGTGGTGGCGGGTGACCAGATAGAAAACTCGACTGCAAGAGACTAGCGGCCCCCTTGGGCGGTACACCCTCAGACGCGGGCTACCGCTGGACTCGTCTGGCTTAATGCGGCGCTTGGCGGCTTGGCCTGCTGCCCCCTTGCAGACCGGGAAGGAGGTTGCACAAGCCGGGAGAGCTGGTCACTGAAGCCAACAACGCCGAATTGAAGGGATAGCACAATTCGGATAGGCAGATTAGTAAAGAAGACCCAAGTGGTTATTTAGGAATTTTCTTTTATAGGAATGTCTTTAGGAATGGAGACCGTAGCGACAAGTGGTTTGTATTTCATTTGATTACAGACACCGGACGCACAGAAACTGAGCAGGTTCGGATCACTTTCTGCGCATGGGTGCTCAATTATTGCGCGTGGGGGTGTTCACTTTCTGCGCATGGGGGTTGTATCCGCTCACTTGCCAATCTCATCCCAGCGAAGGGGCGTTACAGTTTCGCGGTGGTTTGATTGGGGCGCTGCAAAGGGGCGCTCGACAGGCGCGGATACATTGAAACCATAGGCAAAACTGGTTCCGGCTGAGTCGATCTTTGGGGGCTTTCTAAACGCCGCGGATTTGGAAACATCCTGAGTGGCGACAGCGACTGGCTTTCCCTTGCGTGGAAGGACCACCCTCTCTCTGGGAGGGAGAGGCCACGGTGCGCCCGTCTCTGGATCACAGAGTTGAAAGATGAAGCCCTCTGTTCCGTATGGTTCCGCCTGCACCAATCCCGCTGTGATTAGCTGAATACGGGCTTTTGCATGGGAGTTTCGTGAGCCCCCGACTAAGGCTTGCAACTGACTGACGGTGAAAATGCGTTCTCTGGTGCTGTAACGCTCGAATTCATGACACAAGCCGATGTACAACTTTGATGCGAAGCCCGATATGCTCTTCAGTTTCCCCAGCCGGACGGCGGACTGTGGGAATCCGAAGAATGGCTCGAACATGGTGGTCATCGTCGGCCACGCTTGGCCGTGCAAATCTCCGAAAGTAGCCTGCCAAGCCTCTTATCAGTTTGCGAGGCCATCAACGCAACTCCTGTATCCGTGACGATCCTCCCGGAGTCCTGCGGCTCTGGTCAATCTGTCTAGCGACCCACGCTTCCACTTCGGAATCGATCCAGCCGATCGCACGAGCACCCAAGGAAATTGGCTTCGGGAATCTACCTTCCGCAACGCGAGCGTAAATTGTGCTTCGAGAGAGGCCGGTGCGTGTCTTTACTGCTGGAAGTCGGAGAATCATGTTGGACATATTTGAACTCCTCTGAAAGTCTTCCCGGAGTTTAGGCTAGAAGGCAGAAGCTCAAAAGGACGCAACCCCGGTCATACTTTTGTCCGGTACGGGAGAAGGTTCATTGTCAAAGCCCGATGATCTCGCCAGTTGTACAGCCAAGGCATTTCGATCTCTTGAGCCTGGTGCGCGTATTCAGAGACTCAATAGCGAAGACAAGATGGGTCTAATCTTGCTGCTCACGTGTTACGAGGAGACAAAGCAAGAGGGGCGCGGCGATCCATATTTTGAGCAGATGGAGAAGGTTGCCAAAGTGGCGGCCGAGGCAGCCACATTCAGCGCCAAGCTGGAGTCGGAGGTATTCCAAGGGCCGTTTGCCGACTATGTACCTCCGTATACATCCAAGTATCGAGAGCTTCCGAAGCAGCTCGCCGAGTTCTCTATGGAGTACGGATTCTACATGCGCAGGTTTGGGAAGAGCGGTCATAAAGCAAAAATCCTCGCGGATTGTTGGCTGGTTGAAGCGACGGAGTTCGTTCGACTGAGAACCGGCCAGTACTGCTACGACCAAATAGGTGTGCTGCTCAATGTGATAGGGAAGTATCCTGGCGCAGAAGAGCCGTCCGGCGAAGCGATCCGCAAGAAGCGACTCTCTGTCAAGAAACACTATCGGCACCTCTATGGCTATACGCTGACGACCGCGAAGCGCGTTTACGACATTTCGGTTGCTCGTGTCTCATCAACGACAGAAGTTGCGAGCCGGTAGGCGGGTTCTGATCTACCCAGTGCCGGAGGATTTGGTGTATTCCCGAAGCAATCGGCTTTCTGGCGGGTTCCTGGGGTGAATTGTACGGCGCCGGGCAAGACGGGGCGCGAAGGCAGTTTATGTCTCCAGTATGTCTCCATAGAGGTGATTGCTTCTGAGACCATCATGGATAGTGGCGATTGATGCGTTCTCCACCTTCTGCATCGGCAAGTGACACTAGTTCCAAGGAGCGCCCAACAGTTCCAGTCTCCAGTCCGCGATGAAGTCTGGCCGTCTGCTGAGGATCAACGATGCTGAGCGGCACGTTGGTCGCTCCCGCACCCGAAGGGATCGTTGCCGGTGTTAATGTGCAGGTGGCGCCGGTTGGCAAGCCTTTTAAACTGAGGCTGATCGCCGCCGGAAAAGTGGCATTCGACGGGCTGAGCGTGAAGTTGAAGTCGGCAGTTCCGCCGGGGACGATCGTCACCGGACTTCCGCCGCTACCGGAGATGTTCAAGCTGAAGTCCTGTGCGCTTTGGCTGACGGCTGCGCTGGTGACACTGACAAAGTTGGCATCGCCCGCGTAGATTGCCGTGATGGAATGCGTACCGGCCGCGAGGCCTGTTGTGGTGTGCGCGGCGACGACGCCGTTGAGCGTGCCTGCACCCAGCGCACCTGTTCCCACCTGCGAAGCACATCGTTTCAGACTGTCGATCGCCACCTCGATGCCGTCAACCCCATGGTCCGGCGCTGCCGGAGCACAGGAGCATCTCCAGATCTGAAACCATCGCCGGATTCTGCTTGCCGTGCGGCTTTCGTCCTGAGAACATGGCGGAATGAAGGTTTTTCTCTTTGTCCTTATGGCCACCGTCCTCGAAGCGACAGGGGATGCGGTTGTCCGCATCGCGCTGCATCGCAACTCTCTGCCGGCGCGGATTGGCCTGTACTTCGCCGGAGCGGTCCTGCTCACGCTCTATGGAACGTCGCTGAACCTTGCTCCCGTGGAGTTCGCTCAGGTGACGGGCATTTACATTGCTATCTTGTTCGTCATTTTTCAGATCACCAACTACCTTTTCTTCCATACACTCCCGACGATCCCTGTCGCAGTGGGTGGGAGCCTGATCGTGGCCGGGGGACTCATCGTCGGCTTCTGGAAATAGAGCCAATCATTGCACCCGCGACGGTCGTTTTCCCGCAAGTCCAACAATCTAAACAAAGCCTTTCGTGTCCAAACGATGCCGGTTTGCCATGCGCGCGAGCCGGCGGCGCACCGGGCGGCCCGTGCGCCCAGGTCTACTCCGCAATCGGAGCATCCTGTTGCAAACACGTTAGTTGTAGTGCCAAACGCCCGAGTTGTATCGGGAAACTGCGTACGCCCCTGCTATGCTGACCGAACTTCATGGCATACGATACCTCCAACTTCGACCAGGCCGAGTACACAGAAGTCCCGTTTGTGCCGAGCAAATCAGCTAAGCTGCATCAGCCCGTGCTGTTGGGCGGGGTCGCCATGGACGAGACTTGCGAGGTTTCCGAGTCGAACCCCAACTACCTCCTGCGGGCGATTGCCGGCGGCCTGATGGGCGCTGCCTTCGGCGCCGTTTGCTACGCGGGTTTTATCGACCTCACCGGTTGGACCATCGGCTATCTGGCGATACTGGTCGGCTGGCTGGTCGGCAAGGGCATGATGACGGCGTCGGAAGATCGCGGAGGCCCGCAGTACCAGGTCGCGGCGATCGCGCTGACCTATCTGGCGGTCGCCGCCGGCGAAGCCATCCTGGTCTATTTGTGGGCCAGCCACAGACGCCCGGTGCCCCTCGATGTCCCCACGCTGCTGGGGCTGGCGAAGGTGGGACTGATGTTCCCGATGCTCAACGTCATGCGCTCGCCGGGTTCCGGAATGATCGACATGATCATCCTTTTCGTGGGCCTGCGGGCGGCGTACCGGATGACCTCGGACAATCCGCGTTCTCGACGCACTCCGTTCAAAGGCTAGCGAAAGCGATAAGCTGGGTAGGTGCAGCTTGCGCGGGTGGTACACTTCGTCGCGCTGCGAATCGAAAATCTATTGCATATTCGGGAGTTGGCCATGCGCCGTTCGTGCCTTCGCGTTATCGTCTGCCTGCTGTTCTGCGGGTCTGTTGTGTGCGGGGCGCAGAACTCGCACCGCTGGACCCAGCAGCAAGCCAATGACTGGTATGCCAAACAGCCCTGGCTGGTCGGCGCAAATTATGTTCCATCGAACGCGATCAACGAGCTGGAAATGTTCCAGGCGGCAACGTTCGATCCGGCCATCAACGACCGCGAGTTGGGGCTGGCCGAGGGGATCGGCATGAACACCATGCGGGTCTTCCTGCAGGACCAGCTATGGACCGAGGACCCGGAAGGATTCTCGAAGCGGCTCGACACATTTCTGGCCATCGCGGCCAAGCACCACATACGGCCGATCCTGGTGTTGTTCGATTCGTGCTGGGAAGCGCATCCCAAGCTGGGGCCGCAGCATCCTCCCATCCCTGGGGTGCATAACTCGGGCTGGGTGCAGAGCCCGGGCGTCGATGAGCTGGAAGACAAGAGCTACTATCCCAAGCTGGAAGCGTATGTGAAGGGCATTATGGGGCGGTTTGGAAAGGACGACCGCATCCTGGCATGGGACCTCTGGAACGAGCCGGACAATACCAACGACGCCCGCTTCAACGAGCCGGCGAACAAGCCGAAGCTGGTTGAAGCGCTGCTGCCGCAGGTGTTCGCATGGGCGCGCGAAGAGAAGCCGTCGCAGCCCCTGACCAGCGGCGTGTGGCACGGCGACTGGAGCGACCCCGCGAAGATGGGTCCGATGACCCGGATACAGCTTGCGCAATCCGACATCATCACGTTCCACAACTACGGTTGGCCGGAGGAGTTCGAGGCGCGCATCAAGGAGTTGCAGCCCCTGCACCGGCCCATCGTCTGCACCGAATACATGGCGCGCGGCGCGGGCAGCACGTTCGACAACTCGCTGCCGCTGGCGAAGAAGTACAACGTCGGCGCGATCAACTGGGGCCTGGTCGCGGGCAAGACGCAGACGTACCTGCCGTGGGACTCGTGGGAGCATCCCTATGTGTTGTCGCAGCCGACGATATGGTTCCACGAGGTGTTTCGTCATGATGGAACGCCGTACCGGCAGCATGAAGTCGACCTGATTCGTCAGCTCACGGGACGTGGTGAAAAGTAGGGATGTGCCGCAGGATTCTCCGATATTCTTGATTCGGTCGCGTAAAGGAATCGATGAAAGCCCTGGTCCTGTCCGACTACAAGCAACTCGAAATCGTCGACGTTGCGAAGCCGCGCGCGGCGGCGGATGAACTGCTGATTCGGGTCGCGGCCTGCGGCATTTGCGGAAGCGATGTCCACGGTTATGACGGCAGCACGGGGCGGCGGATTCCACCGATCGTGATGGGGCACGAGGCTGCCGGGGTCGTGGAAGAAGTCGGCAATGCCGTGTCCGGTTTCCGCGCCGGCGACCGCGTGACCTTCGACTCGACTGTATTTTGCGGGCAGTGTTTCTTCTGTCGTCGCGGGCAGGTCAACCTCTGCGACCAGCGCGAAGTGATTGGCGTTTCGACGCCCGCGTTCCGGCGCATGGGAGCGTTCGCGGAGTACGTCGCAGTACCCGCGCGGATTGCATACCACCTGCCGCCGGAGATGCTTTTCGCTCATGCGGCCCTGATTGAGGCGGTGTCGGTCGCTGTCCATGCCGTGTCGCTGACCCCGATTGCGCTCGACGACACCGTGCTTGTGGTCGGTGCGGGGATGATCGGGCTGTTGACGTTGCAGGCCGCACTTCTGGCGGGTGCGGGCCGGGTGTTTGTGATCGATGTAGATGGCACGCGCCTTCAACTGGCACGCGACCTGGGCGCGACTCGAACCTTCAACTCGCGAGAGCCTGCCGCGTTGGCAGAAATCATGGAGCTTACGGCGGGCCGCGGCGTCGATGCGGCGCTCGAATGTGTAGGGACGACGGCGACGGTTAAATATGCAATCGACCTGACGCGCAAAGGCGGTACGGCGACGCTGGTCGGCAATATCGCTCCGACGATCGAACTGGGATTGCAGTCGGTGGTGACGCGACAGATTCGCGTGCAGGGCTCGTGTGCTTCTTCAGGCGAATATCCGGCGTGCATTGCGCTGATGTCGCGCGGGTCGATTCGCGTGGGGCCCCTGCTGACGGCGGTCGCGCCGCTGGAAGATGGGCCGGCGTGGCTTCAGCGGTTGTATGCACGCGAGCCGGGGTTGCTGAAGGTCGTTCTGCAGCCGGGGAGTACGGCATGAGCGATGCGCTCTTCGACCTGTCCGGAAAAGTAGCACTGGTCACCGGGACGAGTCGCGGGCTGGGGCAGTATTTTGCGCGGGCGCTGGCGCGGGCGGGAGCGGACATTGCGATGACCAGTCGCAACAAGCAGTCGCTGAAAAGCTTCGCGGATGAAATCGAGACGCTCGGCCGCAAGACGGTTTCGGTAGACCTCGACGTTCGCGATCAGGCGAGCATTCAGAGCGCCGTGGCAACTGTCGAGCAACACTTCGGGCGCATCGATATCCTGGTCAATAACGCCGGCTGCAACATCCGCAAGCCCGCCATCGACGTCACCTGGGACGACTGGAACACGGTCCTCGATACCAACCTGCGCGGATCGTTTTTCGTCGCGCAGGCCGCAGCCCGCGGCATGATCGAGCGCGGATACGGGCGGATCATCAACATCGGCTCGGTGACGAGCGTGGCGGGGTATGCGGGGCTGGGGCCTTACGGCGCGAGCCGCGGCGGCATTCGGCAGTTGACGATGAGCCTGGCGGACGACTGGGGCCGCCATGGGATTACCGTGAACTCGCTTGCCCCGGGGTGGTTTCGCACCGAGCAGAACAAGGTGCTCTATGAAAATGAGGCGTGGGTGGAATATCTCCGCGACCGGATTCCGGTGAAGCGGCCGGGGCTGCCCGACGATCTGGATGGGGCAATAGTTTTCCTGGCGGCGGAGTGCAGCCGCTACGTTACGGGGCAAACGCTGCTGGTCGATGGCGGCATTTCTACCGGCGCCACGAAAGCCACACTCTGAATGCGTTCGCGTGAAGCCACCGACCTGCGCCGGCACCAGACGATCACGCTGTCGCTGCTGTTCGTCGCGGGCGTGGTGAACTTCTTCGACCGCGCCTCGCTGTCCGTAGCCAACAACACTGTCCGCGCGGAGCTGCACCTGAACGCCACCGAGATGGGCTGGCTGCTTTCGGCGTTCTCGCTGGCGTATGGCTTCTCGCAACTGCCGCTGATCGGCGTGATGCGGCGGATAGGCGGCCGCTGGGCGCTGGGTGGCGGCCTGGGGTTGTGGTCGGCGGCGCAGATGCTGACCGGAATGGTCCGGGGGCTGCCCGCATTCCTCGTCTTCCGGGTGCTGCTCGGGATCGGTGAGTCGCCGTTCTATCCGGCGGGGGTGCAGAGCCTGCGGGAATGGTTTCCCCCCGAGAGCCGCGCGCGGGCGACGGCCCTGATGAACATGTCGTCGACGCTGGCACTGGCTGCCGCGCCGCCGGCGCTGACGTGGATCATGCTGGCGGCGGGTTGGCGAGCGATGTTCGAGCTGCTCGGAGCCGTGGGTTTGGTGGTGGCGGTGGCGTGGTGCGTGCTGTATCGGGCTAGAGATGGTGAAGCGGCTGCGGTGGAAAGTGCGTGGAGGGTGCTGCTGCGGCAACGGACGGTGTGGGGGATGATGCTGGGCTTCGGCGGCGTCAACTACACAGTGTGGCTGTATGTGGCATGGATTCCCGGCTACCTGCAGACCGCGCGGCACCTGTCCATAGCGCGGAGCGGATGGGTGGCGGCGGTGCCGTTCCTGTTCGGGGCTGCCGGAATGGCCGCGAGCGGCGTGTTTACCGACCTGCTGGTGCGGCGCGGCGCCAGGCCGGTGAGCGTGCATCGGATGAACCTGATTGTGGGGATGGTGCTTTCGGCTGCGGGGACGTTTGTGGTTGTCCGCAGCGCGTCGACCGCGATGGCAGTCGGCGGGATCAGCGCGGCGCTGTTCTTCATTCATTTTGCCGGGACGTCGGGGTGGGGGTATGCGCAGGCGATTGGCGGCGTAAGTCATTCCGCGTCGCTGGGAGCGCTACAGAACTTTGCCAGCTTCATGATCGCGTCCGCCGCCCCGGTGCTGACGGGATGGCTGCTGGACCGGACCCAGTCGTTCACCTTGTCGCTGGAGGCGTGCAGCGCGGTGACGCTGCTGGGGGCGCTGAGTTATGCGACGCTCGGGCGTCCATCCGGAACACAAAGCGCTGAGTAAGGCCGGTTTGGCGGTCGTTTTCAGCTTCGAGCTGCCAGCCGCCAGGGCTTGACGACTTTGGCTAAAGAAGCCCCTGGGCCTTCACTTCGAGATACTTTCCGATAGCGTTGACGCCCACTTCGGCGGCGGTGGTTTCGACGATCAATACACCCTGCCGTCGCAGTTGCGCCATGGTCTCGCGGCGGCGTTCGAGCATCTCCTGTGCCGCCGCGGCGCGGAACATTTCTTCCTGAGTCTTAGGCCTGCGTTCTGCAATCGCATCAAGCTCGGGGTGCTTGAGCAGGACGAGCACGACGAGGTGCTGGCGGACTAACTCGGCGGCGGCGGTGACGAGTTCGGGGCGGCCCGCGCTGTCGGCCATTTCCGTGATCCAGACGATCAGGCCGCGGCGGCGCTGCATGTTCTTGAGCCGCGCGACGGCGTGCAGGTGGTCGGCTTCGGCGGCTTCGCTGCGGGCCTGGCTGAGGAGGTCGATCAACAGGCGCAGATGCAGCGGCCCGGCTCCGGGGGGCAACGCCTGCTGGACGGTGCGACCGTAGGTCATCAGGGCGAACTTGTCGCCGGAGGTGCCGACGACCTGGGCCAGCATGACGGCGGCGGTGGCGGCCTGGTCGAGCTGCGTGACGGTGAGGAGGTGGGCGGCGTTCTGCTCGGTCTCGGTTTCGTGCAGGAACTGCATACCCGTGCGCTTGAGGTCGAAGGCGGTGCGCGAGAGGCGGCCAGCGTCGAGCACGATCCAGACCTGCTGCGACCGCTCGACGGTGAACTGGCGGGTGATGAGGTAGCCGCGCCGGGCGGTTGCGGTCCACGAGACGTTGCGGAGCTCGTCGCCTTTCTGGTAGTCGCGCAGGCTCTCGAACTCGCGGCCGACGCCGCGCAGGCGCAGGCGGCGCTTCTGGAGTTCGATCTGGCGGGCGCGCATGAGGTAGAACTCGGTGTTCTCGCCTGCCTGCTCGTTGGCGGGGTAGACGCGGACGCGTTGGGGGTGCGCGGGTGAATCGGACTGCGACTGAGAGACGGGAGCGGCTGCCGCCCAGCGCTCGACCAGCTTGAAGAGGCCGCGATAGCGGAGATAGACGCGGCCCATGGCGAAGTCTCCGCGCTCGCGGGGGTAGATGGTCTGGATTGCTGTCACCGCGTCGCGGGGAAACGCTCGGACCTGCTGGGCGATAGGGGCGGCGACGAGCGATGGGTGGAGGTCGTCGGTGAGCCAGACATCCAGCAAGACATCGCTCTGTTGTATGAGTGATAGCTCGATCTTCGTGGGTTGGCCGATTTCGGGGGAATCGAGAAAGCTGCGGGTGACGGCGAGTGCGCGCGGACGCGGAAGAAGCGCCATGTCCACCAGCGCGAGCACGAGGATGAGGACGTCCCACGCGGGCATCATCCAGATCGCATGCGGATGCCAGAAGGCCGGGACGGCGAGCAGGAATCCCGAGCAGAAGAGAAGCAGCGCGAGCGGCGTCAGGCCGAAGCCCGCCCAGCGTCCGGTGCGTCCGGTGGGCTGGGCGGTTGCGGTGGCGGGTTGGGGGATCAGTGTTTGCATAGGGTCGAGGGCTAAGCCGTGTCGACGTATACTCAGTGCGGAGAAGCCCGAGAGTATTGGTAAAACGGGGCCGAAAGTGTAGCGGGTACGATCCGGGTGGCAGGTCCTTCGGCTACGTCCCGCGATGAGGCCACGGGACTTCGCTCAGGATGACGATTTTGTTATAAGTCAAATACTTAAGCACCTTTCTTGTGCCGATATTCCCTGTTACTTTGGCAGCGGTGTGGCCGCGAGAATGTCCTTGACGACGCGGTCGGTGCTGAGGCCTTCCAATTCCGCCTCAGGCCGCAAGACCAACCGATGCCGCAGCACGGGCAGGGCCGCGTCCTTGACGTCGTCCGGCACAATGTAGTCGCGGCCTTCGCGGGCGGCGTGGGCCTTGGCGACCAGCAGCAGCGCAGCAGAGGCGCGGGGGCTGGCGCCGAGCGAGATCGACGGCCAGTCGCGGGAGCGGCGGACGACCGCCAGCAGGTAGTCGAACATCGCCGGCTCGACGCGGACGGCGCGGACCTCGTGGCGCGCGCGGTTGAGCAGCTCAAACGGGACGCGCTCAATGGGCGTGTCGGCGACGCCCGAGGCTTCGGTCGCCGCGTGGTGGCGTTCGAGGATGACGCGCTCGTCGGCGAGTTCCGGGTAGGGGACGCGGATCTTGAGCAGGAAGCGGTCGAGCTGCGCTTCGGGCAGCGGATACGTGCCCTCGAATTCCAGCGGGTTCTGCGTCGCGAAGACGGTGAAGTATTCGTCGAGTTTGTGGGCCTCGCCGTCCATCGTCACCTGGCGCTCTTCCATGCATTCGAGCAGCGCAGCCTGGGTGCGGGGCGGCATGCGGTTGATCTCGTCGGCGAGGAGGAATTGGGTGAACACCGGGCCCTTGTGCAGCGAGAATTCGCTGGTCTTGGGCGAGAAGACGTTGGTGCCGAGGAGGTCGGCGGGCATCATGTCGGGCGTGCCCTGGGCGCGGCGGAAGTCGAGGCCGAGGAAGCGCGAGAGCGTCTTGACCGCCAGCGTTTTCGCAACGCCGGGGACGCCTTCGACCAGCGCGTGGCCGCCGCAGAGCAGCGTGATCAACGCCTGCGCGACGGCTTCGTTCTGTCCGGCGATGACGCGGCCGATCTCGCGCTCGCCGAGGGCGAACAGTTCCAGCGCGGCGCTTACCGGCGGTGCTTCAACGGCGGCTTGTTGCTCGGGGGTTTGCTCCAACTCTTCGCTCACTTCGGTTACTCCTTGTTCGCGGATACCAGCTCCGCGCTGCGATCGTTTACGGGTTCGTCTAAATCTGTAGTGGCTATTGTCTCGCGTGCGGCGGCTAAACGCTTCGGCGCGAGGATGCTTTGCAGGCGCGCAACATCGTCGTCCATGGCTTGCACCAGCTTCAGCGCGCTCCTGGGGGCGAGCTCGGTGTCCTCGGCCTGGGCGGCGTCTTCGAGATGGCGGCGGAGGGTGCTCCAATGTCCGCCGAAGCGTTCCTGCAAGGCTTCCGCGACGGCTGCGGGACCATGGTCGATGGCGATGCGAGCGATGCCGCACTCGGATTGCAGGAAGCGCAACAGGCGGCGGCGGGCCATTCCGGTGGCGGCGTTGGTTGCTCCCGCGCGCTGGTAGAGATGGCCCATCGATTCCGCGAACTCCACCGGCGACGTGCGCGGCACGGTTACGGGCATCCGTATCGGCCCGTTGCGGCGGCTGAAGCTGAGGACCAGGAGTAGGGCGATCAGGACTAGCTGGGCGAACAGCCAGCGTAGCGGCAAACCTTTCGCGGCGTCCCAGAAGCCGGGGGCGACGCCGTGGTTGTACTCGTCGAACAGGACGGTGCGGCCCGGGGCGCCGGCCGTGGCCAGCAGCAGGCGCAGGCTCGCGTCTTCATGCAGGCCGGCGTTAGTTAGAGGCATGGACGAACTCCACCAGATGGCTTCGCCCTTGCCTACGGCGTAGCTGACGACGACAGCATCGTCGCCGCAACGCTGCTCCACGTGCAGGGCGGGCCCGAGCTTGGAGTCCTTCTCGTCCCATGTGCCGTTGTCCCCCATCGAAAGCTGTCCGGCCTGGGCGAGCGGCCCCTGGCCTTCGGGCGTGGTGTAGCAGAGGCCGGTGTGGAGGGCGGTCGCGGGACGGGTTTCGCCGTTGGGGAGCAGGGTTTCGCCGCCGGTATCGAGGACGTGGCCGCCGCGTTCGAGGAAGCGCTGCACAGCGGCTTTGGTGGCCGCGAGGCGCTTGGGGGGGATGACCGCGTCGGCCATGATGAAGGTCGTGTGGGCGGCGTCGAGGCGGTCGAGGTCTTCTTCGGGAGCGTCCCAGCGCTGCACTTTGTAGCCAAGCTGGCCGAGCAGTAGGTAAGCCGCTTTGGCCCCGGCTGTGCCGCTGTTGTCGATGGTGGGCCGGGGGTCTTTCTCCGACCGCCGGGGCGCGAGGATGCTGACGATCACGATCAACACAAGGACGCTGCCAAACATCCAGAGGAGGATGCGCTTGTCGGACGTGCCGCGGGCTCCGGTCATGCGGCGCCCGCTCGCGAGTTGTCGCGAAGGTTGTCGTAGAAGCCGCGGGCGCGCTGGTAGTCGGCGGCGTCGGCGTCGCGGAGGCCGTACCACAGGCGCTCGAAGATCTGCGTCAACCCGCGCAGCGCGCCTTGCTGGGCGGAGCCGGACTTCAGCAGGCGGACGTACTCGCGGGGCGTGCGCGCCGGATTGTGGCGCCAGGCGCGGCGGCCTTCGAGCATGACGATGGTCGCCCAGTAGAGGCAATGGACGGCGTCGCGCCAATCGCCGGCGCGGGCGGAGGCTTCGCCCTGGGCCGCCCAGTCGTTCGATTCGCGGCCCCAGGCGAGTTCCGTCGACTGCGCGTTGAACGCCACGGCCAGGCGCTGGCGCTGCAGGCTGCGGCGCACGAAGAACAACAGGCCCACCGCCGCCCCGCCGAAGAGCAGGAATTCCAACAGCCGGCCGATCCAGGGCATGGCGTTGCCGAATGCGGAGAAGCTGCTGAGCCCGCGCTCCACGGCCAACCAGAACTTCGCGACGATGCGGTCGAGCCAGGATTGCTGCTCGACTTCGGAGAACTCCGAGCCGGCGAGGATGCGGTCGGCGTCCTTGCGCGCGGTAGGAAACTGCGCGGCGGACTCGGGCTGGCCGTTTTCGCGCAGCATCTCGGCCAGGCGCAGGGAGGATTGCCGCATCAGTTGGGTGCGCTCAGCGGGCTTCGCGGTTCGCGACTGGTCGAGCGCATCGCGCAACCACCGCCAGCGGACCTGGAACGTCTGGGCTGCGGGGACTTCGATGCGTTCGTCGAGGCCGACTTTCCCGGCGTCGCAGGCGGTGCCGGACGCCGTGCAGGTCTCGACCAGCGCCTGCATGGAGGCGAGGCGGTCGCGGAACTGCTGCATCGATTGCTTCTCGAACTTGCCGGTGGTGTGGATGGCGACAGATTGCGCGGACACGGCGGTCCCGCTCAGCAGCAGAAGCAGCACCAGGCCCGACAGCAATCTGAATTTAGAGCAGGGGAGCATTCGGCTCTGCCTCGGCGGTGGAAGCGGCGTCTGGCGCGGAATCCTGTGCAGCGGGGAGGGTGGCCGCCTGCTCCGGCCCAAGTAGAAATTCGAGGTCGAACGCTTCGCGGCGCACGCGCTGGTCGAAGTAGAAAAGACACGTGCCGATGGAGAACACCGGCGAGATCAGCGTGCGCGAGGCGAACCCGATGAGCAGCAGCGAAACCTCGGCAAGAACATGCGGGGCAGCAGGCGTTATGCCCATGACGAGTGCGATCGGTACCGCGACGACTCCGGCCACCAGGAACAGCGCCCAGATGATGAGGAACAAGACAAAGATGCGCCCCTTTGCACCGGCGGCAAGCGTCTTGCTGCGGCGCATAGATTTGCGAACGCCGAGGCCTTCGACCACCTTTGCGGGAATCGCCAGCGAATTGCGGATATAGGCGATCATGCCGAAAACGCAGCCCCCAAGCATGGCCAGGACCAGCACGAATATCACGACCGCAAACGCGATGGTTTGCTGCACGAGGTGCATCCCCGCGATGACGAAGATCGGAATGGCGAACGCCAGCGGCACCCACGCCAGGCTCCACGACTGCCACATCGCGATGCCGATCCAGGCATACCACTTCGCTCGCACCGCCCGCAGCGACGACGCGATCGATGCGGGCCTGCCCAGGTACACCTCCGCCATTGCAAAGCAGGTCGCAGCCTGTGTCACGCAATAGATAAAGAAATAAAGGAGGTCCGCCGAATAGCCCACCACGATGCCGGCCGTGGCAATCGTCCTGGGAGTCCTGGTGAGGTGATGCAGCAGGATTCGTCCCGTACCGGCAGCGACGAGTTCGACCGCAGCCGCCACCGAGGCAATGCCCGCGAACAGCCAGAAGCGCGACCGGTAGAGCGAGAAGGTGCGGTCGAGTATCTCGCCGAGCGTAAGCGGGCGCAGCTCATACGCGGGCGGCCCCACGGCGGGGGCGGCGGCGACGTTTTGATACGGGGAGGGCGCGGGCGCTGCGGCCGGTGTCAGCCAATCCTGTTCGGCCATAAATCTCTTCTGCCTCTTTGCGAATTATTGCGAGCTTTGCAGCGGATGTTAGCACATATTCCGCAGCGTCTAAGCGATCATCTCACGCAGGGCAGCGGACACATGTAACGTGGCCTCGGTGGCCGCCTGCACCTGTTCCACAGTCAGGCCGGGAGCTATCTCTTCCAGCACGAGACCTTCGGGCGTGACGGCGATCCACGCCATTTCCGTGGCGATGGTTTGCACTACCGCGACGCCAGTCAGAGGTAAAGTGCAGCGCTTCAGTATCTTGTGGCGGCCGTCTTTGGTGGTGTGCTCCATGGCGACAATCACGCGGCGGGCGCTGGCGACGAGGTCCATCGCTCCGCCCATGCCTTTCAGCATCTTGCCGGGAATCATCCAGTTCGCCAGCGAACCCCCTTCGTCGACCTCCATCGCGCCCAGGATGCTGAGGTCGATGTGTCCGCCGCGGATCATTGCAAACGAGTCCGCCGAAGAAAAGAAGGACGTTCCCGGCAGCACCGAAACTGTCTCCTTGCCCGCGTTGATGAGGTCGGGGTCTTCTTCGCCTTCGAACGGGTAGGGGCCAATACCGAGCATCCCGTTCTCGCTCTGAAGCACGACATCCATCCCCGCCGGAACATGGTTCGCGATAAGCGTAGGCATCCCAATCCCAAGGTTCACATAGAACCCATCCTGCAACTCCCGCGCCACGCGCCGCACAATCAGATCCCGCTTCTCCATCCAAACCTCACAACTCACAACTGAACATGTCCCGTTCTTCCTCTAAGCTCGATAGCTCTGAGCTCTAAGCTGTCCAAAACCTGCCCACCTCAAACCTGAAACCCTCGCTCCTCAAACCTCATCAAGACACGCTTTTCCGCACTGTCCGCCGCTCGATCCGCTTCTCACTCGGCGCACAGAAAATCCGATTCACATAAATCCCAGGCGTGTGGATGAGGTCGGGGTCGAGTTCGCCGGGTTGGACGAGTTCCTCCACCTCGGCGATGGTGATGCGCGCCGCTGCCGCCATCATGGGATTGAAGTTGCGGGCGGTGCGGCGATAGACGAGGTTGCCCTGGGTGTCGCCGCGCCAGGCTTTAATCAGCGCGAAGTCGGCCTGGAGCGCCATTTCCAGCAGATAACGGCGGCCGTTGAAGGTACGCTCCTCCTTGCCGTCGGCGATGATCGTCCCGACGCCCGCGGGCGTGTAGAACGCGGGAATACCCGCGCCGCCCGCGCGAATCCTCTCGGCCAGCGTCCCCTGGGGAACGAGGTTGACCTTCAGCTTTCCGGCGAGGACCTGCTGCTCCATCAGCTTGTTTTCGCCGACGTAGCTGCCGGTGTGCGAGGCGATGAGGCCGGCTTCGAGCATCAGTCCCATGCCGAAACCGTCCACGCCCATGTTGTTGGCGATGGTGTGCAGGCCGCGGGCGCCGCGGCGGACGATGGCCGCGATGGAGTTCTCGGGAATGCCGCAGAGGCCGAAGCCGCCCAGCATCAGGGTCGCGCCGTCGGGGATGTCGAAGACGGCTTCGTCGGCGGTGGCAAAGACTTTGTTCATGCGAGGCGAGAGTATCGGGCGGAGGTGACGAGGGTCAAGCGGCGGCGTGATGTGGTAGTGGGTCAATTTGAAATGAATGATTGAAGTTTCCGAAAAGACGACTTTGCGGGCGCTGAAGGATTATTCAACCACTCGGACCAATTGCCCGGGGTAGGGTTGATTCCGCTTTGGATTCCTTGGCAGGTAGAGAACACATATCCTATCGCCCACATCCTGATCGCTTGCGGACCAGCCGCGACCCTGTACCTCTGTCCCATCTTCCGTGCGAAATTCGTACGAGACCCTAAATCCACCTTTGCTATTCTCGGTGCACTCTGTGACCACAGCGTTCGCAGCAGTTCCGTTCGCAACAAGTTGCCGCTCCATGAGAACCGCCGCGAATAACACGCCGCCCATCAGGAACATCAGGGACAAAGGGACCATTTGTCCTCCCCACTCCGGTGACCATTCCCAGTCGGCAGGGTGGTTGACGGATGGGTTCGCGGGGAGATATCGAATTCCTAATGCGTGGGAATGGATGACAGCGATCCGGTTGTCACGCGGCACTCTGGCCTCGCCCGTATAGCGTTCTCCGCTGACGGTGAAGCTGTATCTGAGCTTGTCGTCTCGCCCGCGCCGTGGCAGCAGCTGTTCCTTCCAACCTGTAACAACGCTGCCATTGCCGCGCAGTGCAGTCCTGCGCCGGGCCTGTTGCCGGACGTCAACGACTGTCGATACTGCTAAGGAACTCGCCCACACCAGAATGAATAGGGCAGCTATGGACAGTGCTATGCCAGTTCCTTCTGGGCGGGTCCTTCGAGGGACTCGTCCGTTAAGCTTGTCTGGAATCGTTGTTGCCTGGATAGATTGGGGGTTGAAACCCATTGCCAGCCTTCCTCAATGCGACGGCGCTTCTTGATTTCATCTCGGTGTCCGATTCTATCTCTCAAACCCGTCTTAGCCGAATCTGCTGTAAAACGGCGTTTTCGGCAACATCGATTGCCCCGGACTTCGAACTGACCCACTACCCGTGATGTAAAGCATTTGTAACTCTGCGGTTGTCCAGCGCGTCTTATAGGCAGGTGTGATCTAGCATTGCCACAGGAGATATTCCATGTACCCCATGCGCGCCGTTCGCACGATTCTTTGCTTCAGTCTTCTGGTGTTTGCCGGTTGCCAGCCGGGGGTGGCGGCGGTCCACGTGAAGTTGCCCGTGCCGACGGTCGATGCTCCGCTTGCCACGACGCCGGGTAAGGCGACGGCGATCTTCGCCGGCGGATGCTTCTGGGGGACGCAGTCGGTGTTCCAGCGCGTCAAGGGCGTTACGGCCACCAAGGCAGGCTATGCCGGGGGCTCGGCTGCGACCGCGACGTACGACCAGGTGACGACCGAGACCACGGGGCACGCGGAGTCGGTGCGCGTGACATATGACCCGTCGAAGATCACGTACGGCAAGCTACTACAAATTTTCTTCTCTGTGCATGATCCCACGACGCTGAACCGGCAGGGACCGGACTCCGGCACGTCGTATCGCTCGGCCATCTTCTATACGACGGACGAGCAGAAGAAGATCGGCGAGACCTATATTGCGCAACTTGAGGCGGCGAAGGTGTTTTCGCACAAGATTGTGACGGAGGTGACGCAGTCCAAAGGGTTCTACGACGCGGAGGCGTATCACCAGGACTATGCGACCTTGCACCCTGACCAGCCGTATATCCAGATTTGCGACCGCCCCAAAGTTGAGGAGCTGAAGAAAGATTTCCCCGAGCTTTTCGTCGAGTACAAGGTCAAGTAGCCGCGCTCACGACAGGCGTTGCAGCAGGGTGTCGAGTGTAGCGTGCCAGGTCTCCGGATCGGGATCGTCGGACCATAGTTCGAGCAGCTCCGAGGGCTCGGTGCGCACGCGGTGGACGACCTGGCGGGCCTTGAGCAGGAGTTCATCGGAAGCGGTCACGTTGGCGCGCTCCGCCCATTGGGCAATCACTCCGGTATAGGAGTTGCGATCGCCCCACTGTCCACGCAGCCGCGCAACCACGTCCGCGGCGACCAGGCCCTGCGCGGCGAGCGGCGCTTCGAGGGTGTGGTTGGCGTTGAGGACTTCGTTCACAGCGGCGTGAATGCGGGAAAGGTCGAGACTGTCGACCACCTCGCCCACGAAATCGCATGCATCGTCATTGTCGTAGATTCCCTTGCCCCAGGCTCCCATGCGGTGTTCTCCCTAGTGCAGCTTGTATGGCTCCTTCACCGCGATTGCGGGCGGAACCTTGGGCGCATCTACGGTCGTTGCGCCTTCCAGGCCCTGGCCTGTTACGTTGGCGATCGAGAGCAGCGGACCGGCGAATCCGGTCACAGGGATATTCTTTACACTCACCTGCACAGCATTGGCTAGTGAAATCCCCTTGGAGCAGGTGCCGGAAATGTTTTCCAGTACCAAACCGTCCATGAACTTGCGCAGGGGAACGATTTCGCCGGGAGAAGCAGCCGGGGCTTGACGATTGTGCCTCTGGCCGCGCAAAGTGGAAAAGCCATTATGTTCACGATAACCTACGCAACCCGAATCCGCCCCGCCGAAGCCCGCGCGACCCCTGCGAACTCGCACCGGCCGGGCCGCTCCCCCACGCACTCGTCCAGCGCATCGTATGACCTGCATCGCCACCCTGCGCGGCACGCCGCGGATGAGGTTTCTGTGTCCCCCATGCAACCAATGTCCCTCGCCCGACGTGCTTTTCTGTTTCTGCCCCCGGTGCCGGTTCTGCTGCCGGTCCTGCTGCTGGTCCTGCTGCTGCTCCCCGAATTCGCGGCCGCGCAGGCGCTCAACACCGGGACCATCGCGGGCAACGTCGTGGACTCGCAGGGCAGCATCGTTCCCAATGCTTCGGCGACGCTCACCAGCACAACCCAGAATAAGGTGCTGACAGTCAAGGTCAATGGCAAGGGCGAGTACCTGTTCACCGATGTCGCCGCCGGGACGTATACGCTGCGGATTACCGCGCCGACGTTCGAGGCGTACTCGGTCCCGACGATCGAGTTGAACGCGGACCAGAATATGCGCATCGACGCCCGGCTACAGCCCGGCGGGGCCTCCGAAACCGTCACCGTAGACGCTCCTTCGCTGACGGTCGATACCCGCTCGGCGACCATCGCCACGGTCATCGACCAGACGCTGGTGGAGAACTTGCCGGTGGACGGCAACAACGTCGTCTCGCTGTTCGCGCTGCTGCCCGGCGTGACCGGCTTGAACGCGCCGACGACCTTCACCTCGGATACGGGCGGCCCCACGTTCAACGTCTCGGGGGCGCGCAGCAATCAGAACCTTTTTCTGCTCGACGGGCTGTTCTGGAACAACAATTACTACAACACGGGCCTCAGTTTTCCGCCGCCGTACATGGTGAGTGAAGTGAGCGTGCAACTCAACAACTTCAAGGCGCAGTATGGGCGCAATGTCGGCAGCATTGTGAACGTGCTGACGCGCTCCGGTACGAATGCGGTGCATGGAACGGCGTGGGAATATTTTCAGAACAGCGCTTTCGACGCGGCGGACTATATTTTCCAGCGCAATCCTCACCTGGTGCAGAACCAGTTCGGCGTCACGGTGGGCGGCCCCGTCCGGCGGGACAAGGCGTTTTATTTTCTCGGCCTGCAGGTCCTGCGCAACGCGGGCGAGGTGGTCTCGATCGCGAGCACGCCGACGCTGGCGGAGCGCGGTCTGCTGGCTCCGGGGGTGCCGCGTCCGTGCATTACCTCGTATCTTGCAGGCATGACCTGCGCCTACTTCGGCGACGTGCTGGCGTACAGCGTCAAGCCGCCCTCCGCGACGCAGCTTGCGGCCGGCACGGCGGGCATCAAGAACCCGGTCGGGCCTTCCAATACCGACGCGGGAAGCGCGCTCTCGGAACTGAACTCGCTCTATAACTCGCAGGGCGGCGTGGGGAACTCAGCGTGCGTGCAACTGCTGCAGGCGCCGAATGGGGCTGGAGCGCATAACTATCTGGAGAACGCCGAGATTCCGTCGGTATGTTTCGACCCGGTCGCGGTGACGGTGACTAACCAGTTCCTCCCGCTGCCAACGATCTTCTCAACGCCGTCTCCCGGCGGCACGCTGCCGCAGGCCGTTACCTCCGCCAAGCAGCCGCGCAATGAGTACGATGGGCTGGCGCGGATCGACTATAACCTGAACAGCCATCACACCATCGATGCCCGCACCTACATCACCAATGCGGACGACTATACGTCGAACAGCTCGGCGTCGGGTCTGGGCGTGGCGACGTATGAGATCGACAATAACTCCGCGGCTATTCTCTCGGGCAATGTTGGCGACACCTGGGTGGTGCGCTCGAACATGTTGAACGTGGCGCGCTTCGGTTATAAGCGTTACAACTACACGATCGTTCCAACCAACACCACCACCGGCGTGGACCTGGGCGCGAACTTCGTGCAGCGCGGCTATCCCGTGCTGCCGCGCATCGAGGCCGCGTCCAACCGCTTCACGCTGGGCAGCGCGAACAGCCCCTACTCCTACAGCGTGAATGCGAATTACGAGACCGACGACAGCTTCAGTTGGACGCTGGGCAACCACAACGTGCAACTTGGCGCGCAGTTCCTGAGCCTGGATTACATCCATCGCTCCGACCAGGAGCCGGTGCTCGAAGCGCAGGACCAGAACACCGGCCTCAGCACCGCGGACTTTCTCTTTGGGCTGCCGCAGACGACCACCATCGGCAACGCTACCAACATCTCGGCCAAGCAGCATGCGTTTTACGCCTATGCCCAGGACGACTGGCGCGCGACCAGCCGCCTGACGCTGAACCTTGGCCTGCGTTACGAACTGCCTTTCAACTGGTATCAGCCCGATGGACAATCCATCACGTTTATTCCGGGCTATCAGTCGAAGGTCTTTCCGCAGGCCCCGTCGAGCATCGCGTACCAGGGCGATCCCGGCATCGGCAACGGCATCGTGGCGACGGAGTTCCATAACTTCGCGCCTCGTTTCGGCTTCGCCTACGACGTTGGCGGCAACGGCAAGACGGCCGTCCGTGGCGGCTTTGGGCTTTTCTACGACACCCTGAACGCGAACACGGTAGGCGTAGGGCAGCCGTACCACTACGAGGCCACGTATAACTTCGCACCCGGCAGCTTTTCGGAGCCGACGTACCAGTTGCCCGATGCGCCGCCGAACTATACCGACCGCGCCAGCGCGCAGTTCGTGGTGCCCTACAGCATCAACTATGCCGACGCCAACCTGACCACCCCGTACACCATGGCATTCAACTTCGGCGTGCAGCAAAAGATTGGGGTGGGCACCCTCGAGGTCAATTACGTCGGCAAGCTGGGGCGCCACCAGGTCATTCCGTTCGACCAGAACCCGGCCATCTACGACTGCAGCGGAGCGTACTTCCAGGCCAACCCAACGCTCTATTGCCCGGTGGCCGCGTCGTCTTCGGCGCAGGCCGCCTCGTATGCCCTGCGCGTCAAGTACGCCAACTTCAACGCCGGCGGACAGGGCATCGTCGACAACGCGACCATCGCGACGTCGAACTACAACGGCCTGCAGATCATCTACACGCAGCGCAAGACCAAACCGCTTTCGACAGTGGCTTCCTACACCTACTCGCGCTCGCTGGACGAGCAGTCCAACGGCGCGACCAACACGGCCAACGTGCCGACCTACAATATCCGCGACAACTACGGCCCGTCCGACTTTCACGCGACACATGTCCTCAATATGGGCTGGAACTATCAGCTGCCGCGACTTCGCGAGGGCAATGTTGTCGAGCGCGCGGTCCTCAACGGATGGACGTTTGCCGGGATCTACGCCGTGCGCACCGGCAATCCTTTTACCGTCACGATCTCCGGCGACCGCTCTCTGACCGACTCTCGCACGCAACGCGCGCAGGTGTGGCAGCCCGAGCTGGGCGTGGCCGGCGATCCGCGCCGGCATCGCGTGGACAAGGTCAACCAATGGTTCAACCTCGCGGCCTTCAGCGATCCGCGCATTCCCGGCTGCTCTGGCCAGAACCCGGTCGGCACGGCGACCACACCCTGCGTTTATGGCCAGCCGGATTACGGTCACACCGGCAACATCGGGCGCAACTCGCTATATGGGCCCGCGTATCAGCAGATCAACTTCAGCGTCCGGCGCGATCTTCCGTTCAGCGAGCGGATTAAAGGCGAGTTCCGCGCGGACGCTTTCAACGTGTTCAACACGCCCAACCTCGGCAAGCCGCAGTCATCGTTCTCCGCATCCAGCGCGATCGGCGTCGGCCAGATACTCAACACGGTCGGCACCAATGGCGCCGCGACGACCAACGGCCGGCGCATACAGCTTTCTTTCATCCTGCACTACTAACGCAGCTCGGCTTCAAATTCGGGACCAACTATGACGCTGTCTCCAAAGAACGCCAACTCTCTTCTCCGGCGCGCTGCCTGCGCGTGCGGTCTCGCGCTGTGGTTCGCCGCCGCTGCTGCCCCTGCGCAAACGCCGGCGCTCGTCCCGCTGCCTTTTGTGACGGCTGTCGCCGGAGTGCCCGCAGGCAGCACAAACGCCCAGTGCAGCGCCTCCGCCGACATTCCGAATAATGTGGGGACAGATCTTGGCGACGGTTGCTTGCCCACGCAGGCGAACCTGGTCGGGATCTACGGCGCGTTTACCGATAGCGCCGACAACATTTACATCACCGAGAACGGAACGAACAACGACATCCGCGTCATTTACGAAGGCGGGTCGGTACTGACCCAGTTGTTGATTGCTTCGAGTCCGGCGATCGTCGACTTCGCGCCGGTCCCGGGACACATTTACACCCTCGCCGGTGCGCGCGCCAGCACACTGGCTAAGGTGAGCGGCAAGTACACCTGCAACGGCGTCGCCACCGGCCCGGTTGCGCTGGACAGCGCGGGCGACGGCTGTCCGGGAACGCAGGCCTATATCAAGCCGCGCGGCATGTCGGTCGATGGCAACGGAAACGTCTTCTTCGTTTCGACCGGCGGCGGCAATGTGGTGAAGGTGCTCTACGCCGGAGGCACGCAGGTAGCGAACCTCATCGTCACGGAGAATCCTGGCGTTACGCCGCAAGTCGGATACGTGTACGAGCTCGCCGGGCAGTCGTCTGCGAGCTACAACGGCGACGGCGGTTTGGCGAAGGCGTCTGCGCTGATCGTGGTGCGCGATATAGTTGTCGACCCGAGCGGCAATCTCTACATCTCGGATGGCACCAGCAGCGCGACCTCCGGCAACACCGTGCGCCGCATCGACGGGGTTACCGGCATCATCAGCACCTATGCGGGTGGCGGCGGCAATTGCGCGGCGGGATCCAAAAGCTGCCCCGAGGATGAAACGGGAGACGGCGGGCCAGCCACACAGGCGCTGCTCGACGGGCCGTACAACCTGTTTCTCGACCGCTTCAACAATCTCTACATTTCGGAGTACGCGGGCGACCGCATCCGCGTCGTCTACGCGGGCGGAACGATCGCCGGCATCGCCAGCCCGGTCGCGGGAGACATCTACACCTACGCCGGCGGCGGCGCCAGCAGCACCAACGGGACCCTCGCAAGCCAGGCCAATTTCGGTTCCGTGCAGGTGACAGGCATCGATCAGGCGGGCAACATTTACCTCGAAGACGGGGCCACCAAAAACATCTGGCGCTTCGACGCAAACACCGGCGTCGGCTACATTATTGCCGGACGGCCGTCGGGTTCCGCGCCTACCGCCGGGAATTTCTGCAACGGCACGAACGGCCCCACATCGCTGGACAACTTCGGCGACGGCTGCCCCGCGACCGAGGCCGCTCTGTCGGACATCGGTCGCATCAGCTTCGACCCGCAAGGCAATTTCTACACCGGCGAGAACGGGAATGGGATTGTTCGCCGCTACTCGTACAACACGCAATTTCCGGCGACGAATGTTGCGTCCACAACCACGCAGCCGCTGGCATTCGAGGCGCTCTCGCCGGTCACGCTGGCCGCGGAGAGCTTCACAATGCAGGGGCAGGCGACCACCGACTACAGCGATGCGGGAACGGGAACATGCACCGCGACTTCCGCTCTGGCGGCTGCGCAGGTGTGCGTGTTCAATGTGAACTTCACGCCCACGCACGATGCCGGGCGGCCCGGCGCGCTGCAACTATACGGCGCGACCGGCGTGCTGACAACCTCGCTGCTCTCGGGCGTCGGCGTCGCGGCCGACCTCGCGATCGATCCGCCGACACACACCTCCGCCGGCACGGGGCTTGCACCCTCTGGAGTCGTAACAGATGTTTTCGGCAACATCTACATCGCCGATCGGACCGGCAATCAAGTCCTCAAGGGCTCGGCGACCGGCACCACGCTGACGCCCCTCGTCACCGGGCTCAACAAGCCTTCGGGCCTTGCGCTCGATTCACTCGGCAACCTCTACATCGCCGACACGGGCAACAACCGTGTGCTGGAAACGACCTCGGCGGGTACGACGATTGCGACTATCGGCAACTCGCTGAACGCCCCCCAGGGCGTAGCCGTGGACGCCTACGGCAATGCGTTCATCGCCGACACCGGCAACAATCGCGTCGTTGAAGTCGCGCCCAACGGCGTGCAGACCGTCGCTCCGCTCACCGGCCTGGCCGCTCCCACGCAACTCAGCTTCGACTCCACCGGCGACCTCTTCGTCGTCGACAGCGGCAACAGCCGCGTGGTTGAGCTTCCCGTCGACGGCAACCAGACTACGGTCGCGCTGCCTGGCGTCACGCCCACGGCCGTTGCCGTCGGTCCGTCCGGCACGGTCTACGTCACCGACTCGACCAGCCTGCAACTGCTCGCCTTCGCGCCCGGTGCGACCACCGGAACGACGCTGCTTACCGGCCTCATCAAGCCCGCGGCGCTCGCGGTCGATGCCGACGGGAACATCTACATCGCCGACTCCGGAGCCACCAGCGCGACGTATCTCGAACGCAGCCTTGCCAACGTCACCTTCCCCATCACCAACGTCAACCAGACCAGCACCGCCAGCATCAATCTCACCAACGTAGGCAACGCCCCGTTGGACTTCCCCACCGCGAATCTTTCCAGCCTCACCGGCTCCCAAGAGTTCACGCTCGCGTCTTCGACGACCAATGGCTGCGCGACAGGAACGGCATACGCACCGGGCGTGGAATGCAACTTCACGGCGAGTTTCGCGCCCACCGTACGAGGCGTCGTCACGGCCTCCGCCACATTCAACACCAACGCCGCGAACGCTGCCTCCGCGTCGCTTACAGGTAACGGCCAGCAACTGGTGACGACCGGCAGCACCATCGCGGTGCAGTCTCCGACGGGCGCGATCGTGTATGGCCAGCCTGTCGTTATCGCGGCGTCGGTTACGCCGTCGTCGAACGTTGGCGCACCCACCGGCACGGTCGTCTTCACCGTCGACGGCCGTGCGCAGGCACCCCTGGCGTATGGGACGGGAGCGTATTCGCTGACGCTGAATCCGGTGGTAGGAACGCACGCCGTTTCCATTGCTTTCAGCGGAGATGGGCTGTACGCATCGAGCGCCGCCGACACCAGCTTTACCGTCGGCCTCGCAGCTACGACGACGACGCTGACGGTCGCTCCTCAAAATGGAAATGGAGCGATTTCACTGGTCTTCACGGCGACGGTTGCTTCGGCGACGGCCAGCGGCGAGACCGGTACGATTGCGTTTTACGCGGGCACGCAACTGCTCTCAACGCAGCCGCTCAACAGCACGACACGTACCGCGAGCTACACCACCGCGACGCTGTCTTTCGCGGCCAGCAGCTTCACCGCGGTGTACTCCGGCGATGCAAATTTTGCCGGCTCGACTTCGGCGGCGATCATGGGCACAGGCGACTTTGCCATCGGCAGCAACACGCCCTCGATCTCGATCCCGCAGGGCGGCGTCGCGGCGGTCAACTTCGTCATCGACGCGCTCTACGGCGGGACCGGGACCGTCACGCCGGCCTGCTCCGGTCTTCCGGCCAACAGCGTTTGCCGCTTCGAGCCGACGACCATTGCGCTCAACGGCAACACCGCCGTCCAGATGGAGATCTACACCAATGTCAACTCCAACCTGGCGTCCAATTCCGAGCCACGGAGCTTCGGCGGCACCGGGATATTTCTTGCGGCGCTGTTCCCGCTGGGCCTGCTCCTCTTCGGTCGCCGCTCGCGCCGTCCGCGCATCGCGAGCCTGCTGTGCTGCGGGCTGTTCCTCGCCACGCTGCCACTGACGGGCTGCGGCAGCGGATCGACGGCCGCGACTGGCAATGAAGGTCTGGTGACGCCCGTCGGCACGTCGACCATCACCGTCACGTTCGCAGGAGCGAGCCCACTGGCAACGCACACTACGAGTTTTGCTTTCACCGTCGTCGCGAATCCCTCGGGCATGTAAGGCCGCTCCATCGTCCGCAATCTATTTTGTTCAAACACTATACAAAAAGCCCAAAACGGTCGGCACGGACACGCACACGCCGCGTCTAAATGATATAAAGCTGCTATCCGGTAGAGGCGTTCCACTGACATGCAACGATTCCCGCTCACGCAGAAACAAAGCGCATCCAACCGTACGCCGCGTGAAATCAATCGCAACCTCATCTTCAATCTCATTCGCCGCCGCCAGCCGATTTCGCGCGCCGACCTGGCGCGGCTCTCCGGCCTGCAGCGCAGCACGGTTTCGCTCATCGTCGAGGAGCTGATCGTCGACCGCTGGGTGCTGGAAGGCTCGACCGGCAAGCTGCCCCGCGGGCGCCACCCGACGTTCCTGCACCTCAACCACCAGCGCAGCGTTCTGGCCATCGACATCCACCCACTGCAGACCACCATCGGCGTCGCGGACATCGGCGGCCACGTCGTTTCGCAGAGCGTCGTCCGCATTCCCGACGACCCGGCCAAGGCCATCAACGCCATCATCGGCGCCGCGCGCAAGATGATCATCGCGCACCCGCAAAACTCCTTCGACGGCATCGGCATCTGCCTGCCGGGCCGCACCGATCTCGATACGCGCAAGCTCATCTTCGCGCCCAACCTGCACTGGCCGGTGCTCAGCATCAAGCCGCGCATTCAACGGGCCACATCGCTGCGCGTCGAGATGGACAACGTCGCCAACGCCTGCGCGCTTTCCGAAGTCTGGTTCGGCGAAAGCGATTCGCAGCACGACCGCGTAATCGTCAACGTGTCCGAGGGCATCGGCACGGGAATCTTCGCCAACGGCGAACTGGTGCGCGGAGAAAAAGGCATGGCGGGCGAGTTCGGCCATGTGCAGCTCGACCCCAACGGGCCGCCCTGCGCGTGCGGTTCGAACGGCTGCTGGGAGACGCTTGCGTCCAACAACGCGGCGCTGCGCTACTACAAACAATTTGGCGGCAAGCAGAAGCTCGTCGACTTCCGCGCGCTCATCGCGCTGGCGCAACAGGGCGACCAACCGGCGACTCGCGCGCTCGAGGAAGTGGCGGCCAACCTCGGCCGCGGCGTGCGCATGATTGCCTCTGCGCTGGCGCCGCAGGAGATCGTCGTCGTCGGGGACATCGTCAGCGCGTGGAGCATCTGCGGCCCCATCGCGCAGGCCGAACTCGAACGCAATTCGCTCTCTCGCTCCACCATCCTGCGGCCCTCCAGCGAAGGCGCGCAGGCCCGTCTCCGCAGCGCCGTCGCCCTCGTCCTAAGCGCCGGCTTTATCTAAACTCCGTTTTCGTTGCAACCACGAACCATATCGAGACTGCGCTATGACTCGCCTCTGCATCCTCTTGCTCGCATCCTTGCTCGTTCCTCCCATGGCATCCGCCCAAAGTGCGGCGGTCCCCGGCGCCGTCGAGCGCGCCTCCGCCGGCGATTCGCCCAGCGATCCCGGTCCGCTCGCCACCGATCTCTCGCCCGCGCTGACCCGCAAAGACATTCGCGCGGCCATGAAGAAGGTCGCCGACTGGCAGGTTGCGACCGGCGAAAAGCGGTTCAATCAGCAGTGGACGTTTGCCGCGCTCTACGACGGCCTGCTCGCCTACTCGAAGGACACGGGCGACCCGCTGGGACACGACGCGGTCCTGCGCATGGCGGAAGGCTTTCAGTGGCAGCTCATCGAAAGCCGCTTCCCGCACGCCGACGACCAGCACATCGGTTACTCCTACGAAGACCTCTACACCGAGCATCGCGACCCCGTCCGCATTGCCGCGACCAAAGACATGATGGACCGCCTCGTCGCGCGCAAGGACGAACCCAAGCCCCTCTGGTGGTGGTGCGACGCTCTGTATATGGCGCCGCCGGTGCTTGTGCGGTTGTCTAAAATGACGGGCGACCGCAAGTACATCCTCACCATGGACCACGAGTGGGACGTGACCAAGGCGTTGCTTTATGTGGACGACGAAAAGCTTTACTTCCGCGACGCCACCTTCCTGCACAAGACGGAAGCGAATGGCAAAAAGCTGTTCTGGTCGCGCGGCAACGGCTGGGTGCTTGCAGGGCTGGCCATGATCCTCAGCGAGCTACCCACCGACGATCCACTGCGTCCCAAGTACGAGACTCAGTTCCGCGAGATGGCGACAAAGATCGCGTCGCTCCAGGGCAGCGACGGTCTCTGGCGCACCGGCCTGCTCGATGGTGCGGCGTACAAGCTGCCGGAAATCTCCGGGTCCGCTTTCTACACGTACGCGATGGCCTACGGCATCGATCGCGGCCTGCTCGACCGCGCAACCTTCACTCCCGTAGTCAAAAAAGCGTGGGCCGGGATGGTCGCGCATATTTACGCCGATGGTCGTCTCGGCTCGATTCAACCTATCGGCGCCGCTCCCGACGCCTTCCAGCTTTCCTCGAGTTATGTCTATGGCGTCGGCGGATTTCTGCTGGCGGGTTCCGAACTCGATCGCATGGCCAATCATGGAATCGGGCGCCTTCCGGCGCGGCCTGAACAGGGCACTGCGAAGTAATCGCGGATAAACCTCATACCCATAAGACAGGCTGGCGAATTGGAAAATTCCTGATGATTTCGCCTACCTTCGGATCGGCATCCAACCGCTTCCACAGCGCGATCCATTGTGGTTGGTCGTAAGCCAGGCCGCCGAATAGAAGCGAAGGTTGACGCACCGGAAGATCGTCGAAGTATTCCACATCCGGCTTCAACGGCCACTTTTTCTTATCTTCGATAAATGGAAACATATATTCGATGACTTTTTTCATCCCGCGCCCATCGCCAGTTTTGAACGCCCACAAGTTATCGTCGGGCCGGCTCAATATCTGACAAATCGCCGAAAGTATATCCATATCGAACAGCGCATAGCTGTACGGCTTGGTACGCGCAAGCTCCAGCGGCAAGCTTCCGTTTGCGGCCACCTGGTCCGGGATGAGTATCGTTCGAAAGCGCTCGCGGCACCACTCCGCCCACTTCGTATTTCCTGTGTACGTCGCAAACTCCGCGGCCTGCATGACCCAGCAGCTTCCGTGATTGTTCTTCGCGTCGCGTTCGTCGGCGCCGTTCTTCGATGTCGTCATCCATTCCAGATAATCCGCGAACCACTTACCCACGCCAGCGTTGGTCGCCTCACGCAACGCGCCTGCTATTACCTTCGCGGCCTGCGCCACTTCGACCAGGTGAATGGTGTCGATAATCCCAATCCCACGGCCTTTGTTCACGCCGGAAATTGCCTGCGCATACTCGAGGTTCGGATTCATCCTCGTCTTCTCATCCACAAACCATGCTGTGAGGTGCTCGCCAACCTTTGCCGCATACTTCCTCCGCATCGCGGCATCGCGCGTAATCTTCCAAGCAGCAGCCAACGCCGGGACCTGCAAGCTCAACCGCACCATTGCCTCGCGATGCGCCGTGAAGTTCTGGGGATTCGTCTCACCGTCTCGCCGGATATAAGGCCCGGTCGGATTCTTCGGGTCGGGCCACCAATAATCGCCTTCCGAGTAAAAATCATGCAGGCCGCCGGCACTCCTTGGCGAGTGTGACGCAGTTACCGTAATCGGCTTCTCATTCAGATAAGCATTCGCCGCGCGCAATATCCGACCGCGATCGATAGCCGCCACATCGACCGCGACTGAATCGCCGGCCCAGACGCCCTTTGCCGCAACGACCGCACCAGCGGTCGCACAGAATTCTCTACGATTCATCTCGCCTCGATGACAACCGCAACGCATTTCATTTGTATTCGCCCAGCGGTGTAAATCGAAAGTGCGGAAACGCTTGACCTGCATCCAAAAACATGTGAACGATAGCATAGTTGGAGATCCCGCCCTCCCAATGTTTCCAATTGAGACACGCCACGCGACCGGTTCTTCAGATAGTATGCGGCAATGAGCCTCGAAAAAGAGAACGTGCAACGGCGCGCCCGCGTCGCGAAGCCCAAACGCGCCAAGCCGGCGCGCACCAAGCCGGCAACCTTGGCCGATGTTGCGGCGATGGCGGGCGTGGTCGCGATGACTGCGTCGCGCGCCTTGAACCGGTCCGGCTACGTCAGCGCCGACGTCCGCGAGCGCGTGACGGCGGCTGCGCGCGCCCTTAAGTATCGCCCCAACATGCTGGCCCGCCAACTCCGCGGCAGTCGCCTGCACGCCGTCGGCATCATGCTGCCGGACATCGCCAACCCCTTCACCGCCGAGCTGATGAAGGGCATCACTCCCGTGTTGCGCGCCGCCGGCTTTACCGGATTTATCGCCACCGCCGGCCAGAGCGTCGAAGACGAAAGCGCCGCCATCCAGGCCTTCGTCGACCACCGCATCGACGGCATGTTGATTGCCACGCGCGGCACGCAGATGGGCGACGAAGTGCTCAAGGGCATCTCCGCGAACGGCGTGCCGGTGGTAACGATCGGCCGTCCGGTCGCGATTCCCGCCATCGACTGCGTCACCGCCGACCACTACCAGGGCGCGTTCGACGTGGTCTCGCACCTCATCGCCCTGGGCCACCGCCGCATTGGCTTCCTCGGCGCTTCGGCTGCGGACGCGCCCCACCTCCGGCGTTACAAAGGCTATGCCGCCGCGCTGCAGGCAGCGGGCATTTCGCCCGATCCGGCCTATGTTGTGGGCACGACCGCAGGCCCCGCCTTCGCGACGGAAGAGGACGGCTTCCTCGGCCTCCTTGCGTTGCGCAAACTTGCGCAGCCACCCACCGCCATCTTCGCGCGCAACGACTTCACCGCCATCGGCGCCCTTCGCGCCGCGCACACGCTGCACCTGCGCGTGCCGCAGGATGTCGCCATCGCCGGCTTCGACAACATTCCCATCTCGGCCTACCAGACGCCGCCGCTCACCACGGTCGAGCAGCCTATCGTCGAGCAGGGCCGCATCGCCGCCGAGCTTCTGCTCAAGCGCATCGACGCCGCCAACAGCCGCCGCCAGACCGTGCAGCTCCCATGCAAACTGGTCGTCCGCGAATCCACGGACCTAACACAAAAAGGCGCCGTGGCCGCGGCGCCTTAGACCGTTTGCGAGCTAGCTGAACAGGAAGCCGCCATTGATATCCACGCACGCGCCGTTCACATACGAAGCGCCGTCCGACGCAAGATAGGCGACGAGCTTGCCCACCTCATCCGCCTGTCCTTCGCGGCCCAGCGGAGTCATCCCCGCAACCTTCTGCCGCACCTCCGGCTTGGTGAAGTCGTCGTGGAACTTCGTCGCGATCATTCCCGGGCACACCGCGTTCACGCGAATGCGCCGCGCCCCGAGCTCCTTCGCCAGCCCGCGCGTCATGCTCATCAACGCGCCTTTGGTGGAGCCGTAGGCGATGCTTCCGCCGCCGCCGCCATCGCGCCCGGCCTGCGACGACACGTTGACGATTGCGCCGCCATCGTTCATCAGCGGGATCGCCGCCTGCGTCATGGCGAAGACGCTCTTCACGTTCAGCGCGAACACCTGGTCCCAGAACGCATCGTCCATCTCGTCCATTTTCTTGCGAGCGATCAGGCCGCCGACAACGTTGGCCAGCACATCGATCTGCCTGCCAAAATCCGCAACCGCCTGCCCGGCAAACGCGCGCACCGCGGCGGTGTCCATCGCGTCGACTTTGTACGCCTTCGCCTTGCCGCCCGCGGCCTCGATCGCCGCAATCACCGCGGCGGGATCGCTGCCGTGATAGCTCAATGCGACCTCCGCGCCCATCGCCGCCAGTTCGACGGCAATCGCCGCGCCGATATCGCGCCCGCCGCCAAATACGATTGCAAATTTATTCGACATCTGACTCATGTTTCTCTCCTGTACAAAATATGTACTGCAACAAACTCAAACGCCGGGGACTTCGACCCGCCGGATCGGCCCGCCGACCCACAGCAGCAGCCCCAGCCCCACCGGCGCCATCACGCCCGCCAGCGTCAACACAAATCCATAGCCGAACCGGTGCGCCATGGGCGCGGTCGCAAGGTTGAAGAGCAGGCTCGCGATGCCGGCGGCCGTTCCTCCCATGCCCGCGACCACGCCGACCGAGCGGTGCGAAAAGAAGTCGCTGGGCAGCGTCTGCACGTTCGAAATCCACATCTGAAACCCGAACAGCACGACCGAAATGCACGCCAGCGCGGTATACGGCGAGTGCGCGCGCGCCGCGAAAATTCCGAACGGCATCATGCACGCTGCGAGCCCCACCGTCGTCTTGCGCGCGCGGTCGACGCTCATGCCACCCTTGATCAGACGCCCTGCCAGCCAGCCGCCGAACAGCGCTCCCGCCGCCGCTGCAAGATAGGGGGCCCACGCCGAAATCCCGATGTCCTTGAGCGAAAATCCGCGCACGTCTTTCAGATACGTCGGCAGCCACAGCATGTAGAGCCACCACACGGGATCGACGCAGAAGCGCGCCAGCAGTATTCCCCACGTCTGCCGCAGCGAAAGCAGCGCGCGCAGCGATGCGGGCTTCAGGTCGTCGGCGGTAACATCGGGCTGGTCCTCGCGAATGAGCAGGCGCTCCTCGACCGACAGCCGCGGATGCTGAAACAGCGGCCGATAGATCGCCAGCCACGCCGCGAGCCATACGAACCCCAGCGAGCCGATGATGAGAACCGTTTTGCGCCAGCCGAAATGCGGCTCCAGAAATCCGGCCACCAGCAGCGGAGCGATCACCGCGCCCATCGATGCGCCGCCGTTGAAGATCGCCATGCCGAACGCGCGCTCGCGTTGCGGAAACCATTCGGCGATCACCTTCGCCGCGCCGGGCCAGTTGCCCGCCTCGCCCAGGCCAAGGAAAAACGAGCACACGGCGAAGCTGATGGCGCCGGTCATAAACGAGTGCGCCATCGCCGCGATGCACCATACAACGATCGAAACGCTGAAGCCGATGCGCGCGCCGAACCGGTCGTAGAGCCGCCCGCTGACGCTCTGGCTGATGGTGTACGCGAGCAGCAGCAGGCTCGAAATGTAGCCGTACTGCGTGGTCGTAATGTGGATGTCGGGGCCGAAGCGCGTGACCAGCAACCCGATCGAGGAGCGGTCGATGTAGTTGATGCAGGTGACCAGAAAGATGAGCCCGAGAATGATCCAGCGCAGCCCGGGAATGGTGCTGGCGCCGGTCGGTCTGACCCGGGCTATAGAAATCTCTTTCGCGGGCATGTTCCGGTGTGTTACCTTCTCTGGGTGCTAACGATAACACATCGCGCCGCCGCCACGTTTGCGCTCGCCGCTCTCGTCACCCTGGCGGCCGCCGCGCAGGCTGCCAATGAGTCTCTCGGCCCGGCCGATTCGCACGGCAAGGTGAAGGGAACGCCGCTGCTCGCGGAGATGAAGTCGCTGCACTCCAGCGTGCGCCCGGAGCTCGCCGGTGTGCATCCCCGCGTCTACTTCACAGCCGCCGAACTCGATGCCCTCCGCACCAAACTCCACGGTCCCGCCGCGGCCGAGTGGCGCGCCGACCTCGCCCACCTCCGCGTCTTCGCCGGCGATCCTCCGCCGCCTCCCGCCGAAGCGCGCCGCGCCCAGAACGACGTCGCCTTCGCCATCGCCGAGGGCGCATTCGCCTACCAGATGGAGCGCGACTCCGCGCAAGCCCCCAAAATCCTCGCGGCCACGAAACGCTACATGGACGCGGCCGTCAGCTACGACATCTGGGGCTACGCCTTTTCGAAGCCCAACACCGACCTCGCCGCCGGTCATCTGCTCTACGGCATGGGCGTCGCCTACGACCTGCTCTACAACGACTTCACGCCCGCCGAGCGCACGAAGTATCGCGACTGCATAGCGCGGCACGGACACCTGATGTACGCATATTTTGCGCCCAAGCCGGGCCGCGCGTACGCCTACTCGCAGAACCATACTTTTATTCCGATGGCCGGCCTCGCGGTCGCGGCCTACGCCGTCTACGGCGAGGTCCCGGAAGCGGCGCAGTGGGCTGCGCTGTCGCGCGCGATCTACAGCCGCGTGCTCGAAACGTATTCGCGCGACGGCTACTACTACGAGGGCTACGAGTATTGGATATTCGCGACGCCGTGGATCGTCCACTACCTCGACGCGCAGAAACACGCCACCGACGAAGACCTTTTCAACCAGCCCGGCCTGCGCCTCGCGCACCTGTACGCCGCGTATGCGCTGCTGCCCGGCGGGCAGTCGATATTCGACTTCGGCGATGTCTTCGACGGCCCCATCACCCGCGCCAAACAGGGTGAGGACTATGAACGTTCGCACCCCGGCGGACACTTCGAGTCGAATTACAACCTGCTCTACGACCTGGCGCGCGAGTTCCACTCGTCCGAAATTCAAGGCGTAGCCGACTGGATGAAGTCGCTCGGCCACACCGGCCAGGAGCCGTGGTGGACTCTTGTCTGGCACGATCCCGCGCTGGCCTCGCAGCCCATCACAAGCCTCCAGCCGTGGCATCGTTTTCCCGATCACGATGTCGCCTTCTGGCGCTCCTCATGGAACGCCGACGCCACCGCGGTCGCCTTCAAATGTGGCCCGCCCGAAGGCCACCACACGCTCGCCGAGGTGACGAAGTACCCCGACTTCCATACCGAACAGGGCCACGTTCATCCCGATGTCGCCAGCTTCATTCTCTTCGCGCATGGGCAGTACCTCACGGGAGATTCCGGCTACGCGGGCGTCCCTAAAACGGTGGAGCACAACACGCTGCTGGTCGACGGAAAAGGACAGGGAAACGAAGGCGGCCACGACGCCTGGGCCGGTATGGACGCAGCGCAACTCGACCACATCCGGATCACAGCCGCGGACTTCAGCAAGACCGGCTTCAGCATCACCGGCGAGGCGGCCGCAGCCTACTCCCCCACGCTCGGCCTCACCCGCTTCACCCGCCGCATCCAGCTCACCAAACCGGGCAGCCTGGAAGTCTCGGACACTATAGAGGCCTCCACCCCTCACCGCTTTTCCGAAGTCCTCCACACCGATACAGCCTTCAAAACTCAATCTCCCACGGAGCACGCCACCACCGTGGGAGTTGCAAGCTTGCACATCGCCGACCACCCTTCTGTCCCTTCCACCGCGATCACCGAATCGAACATCGTCATGGGCCCCGGCCGTCCTGGCTCGGTCGACAAGGGCACCCCTGAACCCCGCGGCGAACGCCTGGTCATCACCACCAACGCCCCCGCCAACAACCTCATCTTCACCTGGCACCTAACCTTCTAACCCGAACTCTGCGTTAACTTCGCGCACTCCGCGGACTCTGCGTTTGCAGTTGCAGTTGCTCTTTCCGGACGAGGTCCTCATGCGTCCCATCCTTCTCGCGGCTCTTCTCCTCGGCCCCTCCCTTCACGCCCAATCCTGGCTTGACCCCTCTACCTGGCCCAAAGTCCCCGAGCCCATCGCCACCAAAGACATCGTCTACTTCGCCCCCACCGATCCCGGCTACGATCCAAAGTCCCAGCTCCTCGACGTCTACCGGAACGCCTCGACGCCCGCGGGCGAGAAGGCGCCGGTGCTGGTCTACATTCACGGCGGGGCCTGGAACCACGGTGCTCGCCCCGCAAGCTGGCACGGCTTCCGCGCCTGGCTGGCGGCTGGCTTCTCCGTCGTCACCGTGGACTACCGCCTCGTAGACGCCGCACCCGCCCCGGCCGCCGTGCAGGACGTCCGCTGCGTGCTTTCGTGGATCAAGCAGAACGCCGCAACGTACAACTTCGACGCCGATCGCGTAGTCACCTACGGCACGTCCGCCGGGGGCCACCTTGCCCTCCTCGCCGCCGTTCTCCCCGCCAAAAACGACATCGACCTGCCGCAATGCAAGTCGCAGCCGCACATCGCGGCAGTGCTCGATTTCTATGGTCCGTACCACCTCGACCCCACCGAGCCGGGCGCCTTCACAAGCCGCTCCACCGCCCGCTGGATGGGCCCCAACCCCCAGCCCAGCCTCGCAGCCATGGAGCACGCAATGTCGCCCTCGACTTACGTCCGCGCGGGCATGCCGCCGGTTTTCATCGCGCAGGGCGACGCCGACCCGACCGTCCCCTACGCCGCCTCCGTCACGCTGCAAAAGGACCTCGAAAAGCTCGGCGTCAAGAACGCCTTCGACACCATTCCCGGCGGCGGCCACGGCGGCTGGCCACCCGATCGGAACCAGCGCGTTCAACTCGACTCGCTGAAATTTCTACAGTCCGTTGGAGTCATCCGCTAAGCGCCGCTCTTTTCTTCCGCGTCAGGATATTTGCGCAGTAAGTGGCTCGTTTGACGTACACTTACGGAACACCTCAGGCAGCACCCAAGGGCCCCGGCATGACTCCAGTTCTGTGTAGCAGCGAATTGTCCAAAAACACTCCTCCTCTTTCAGCCGCCGCGGACGGTGACGCCCGCCGTTGTGGCGCGCCCCCTCGCATCCTCGTGGTCGACGACGAAGTCCTCATCGCCGACACCATCGTTCAAATCCTGAACCGCAACGGCTTCGTCGCCGAGGCGGCCTACAGCGGCGAGCAGGCCATCGAAATGGCCAGACTCTCCTGCCCGGAGCTGGTCCTTTCCGACGTGCTGATGCCGCGAATCGACGGCGTCGAAGCCGCAATCCAAATCTCGAAGCTCTGCCCCGGCACCCGCATCGTGCTCTTCTCCGGCCAGGCCGCCACGCTCGAAATCCTCGCCCGGGCCAAGGAGCGCGGCTACAACTTCGAGCTCCTCCCCAAGCCCATCCATCCGACGCAACTCATCAAGCACCTGCGCAGCTAGACAGACTCGAAGTGCCACAACCCCGGGGTGACCCATCTTCGCGACTGTTTCATCGTCGCTAAGGTGGGCATCGCGCGACGCGCGACCGCTTTCTTTAATGCCCCCACACTTGTCACTTTTTCGTCATCGAATCTTTAACCGCCTCGGAACGTCATATCCTGTAGACCGATGCCAAACACACTCCCCATCGCCATCTACTACGAGCAGCCGAACTGGTTCAAGCCTCTCTTCGCGGAGCTCGACCGCCGCGGCACGCCTTACGTAAAGCTCTTCGCGCCCGACCACTTCTACTCGCCCGAAGACCATCCCGAAGAAAAATATTCGCTGGTCTTCAACCGCATGTCGCCCAGCGCCTGGAACCGCGGCCACGGCGACCAGATCTTCTACACCCTCGGCTTCCTCGAGCACCTCGAAGCCCGCGGCGTCAAAGTCATCAACGGCTTCAAAGCGTTCTCATCGGAACTAAGCAAAGCCGGCCAGGTCACGCTCATGGACACGCTCGGCATCAGCTACCCGAAGGCCCGCGTCATCCACCGCGCATCGCAGGCTGAGGCCGCGACCGAGGGCCTGCGCTGGCCCATTGTCGTCAAGCCGAACATCGGCGGCAGCGGCGCGGGCGTCAAGCGCTTCGACGGCCTCTCGCAGCTAAGGACCGCAATGGCAGCGGAGGCAAATTCAGAAGACGGCCTCCGCCTCGGCCTCGACTCCACTGCTCTGGTGCAGGAGTTCATCCCCGCGCAGGACTCCCACATCGTCCGCGTCGAAGTGCTCAACGGAAAATACCTCTACGCCATCAAGGTCCACATCACGGGCGAGACCTTCGACCTCTGCCCCGCCGACATCTGCCGCACTACAACCGGAACGAATTTGAATCGCGGAGCCTGCGCCATCGACGCCCCCAAAACCGGCATCACGGTCGAAGGCTACACCCCACCCGCGGCCGCCATTCGCGACGTCGAAACCATCATGCAGCACTCCGGCATCGACATCGGCGGCGTCGAGTACATCACCGACAGTCGCGACGGCCAGCGCTACTACTACGACACCAACGCCCTCTCGAACTTTGTCGCCGACGGCCCCAACGTCATCGGCTTCGATCCGTTCGCGAAACTGGTCGATTGGCTCGAAGTCGAAGCGGGCATCACGACCAACGTTTAAGTTGTTCCCCATCAGTCGCAGGACTACATTGTTACTGTGGGCTCGAAACGATTTGACGGAGTCCGCTTCTTTGCTTACAGCGATGACCACCTGCCGCTGCATGTTCATGGGTTCTACGCCGAGGTAGAAGTATTGATCGATCTCCTCATCGCCGAGCGCGCAGTCCGTCTTTCCGACAGGGATAACAATCCTTGGCCCCAGAATGCCAAGCGTTCAGATGTTAATCACGTCCGGCGCGTGGCTCGTAAACACTTCGACGAGCTCGTTACGCTTTGGGAGGCAGCACAACCATGAAGGAAGTTCGGGATTTAACGACCGATGAGGAACTCGATGCTGCTCTGGAACGGGCAAAGCTAGCGCCGCCGCGGCCAGTGGCCCTATCAGCCAAGTACAACCGCGATCTTGATGTGATAGTGATTCGTGTGGACAACGGTCGCCGCTTGGTCATCCCGCGTGAAGAACTCCAAGGTCTCGAAAACGCCACTCAAGACCAACTCTCCGACATCGAAATCTTCGCGGGTGTAAGCATCGGCTGGCCTCAGCTCGACGTGGATCACTACCTTCCTTACTTGCTCGAAGGCAAATACAGTAGCGAACGCTGGAAGCGGGCTCGGCAGCGGCAGGAAGTTGCCGCTTAGATGGAAGTGAACCATCTCTACACGGTACTGCTTGACTACGCGGGTGGCACGTACATCTCGCAAGTTAAAACACCGCTATCGGGCGTGCTTCCTGCTTGGTTGAAGCAGCTTTCGATCCCGGAAGTTACAAGCTGGGGATTGACGATCACTGAACTCGAATCTCTGGCTAATGACAATCTCATCCCGCTTGGTGGCCTTGAAAATGTTTGGTGCGCCAGCGCCAGCGGTTCGCATGGATTGATACTTATCAATGTTGTGTTGACGAACCCTGAACCCTAACCCCTGAACCTGGACTCTCACCTATGCGCTACGGATTCTGGCTCCCCGTCTTCGGCGGTTGGCTTCGCAATGTCGAAGACGAACAAATGCCTCCCACCTGGGACTACGTCCGCGATCTCACGATCAAGGCCGAGACCCTTGGCTACGACTGCACCCTCATCGCCGAGCTAAACCTCAACGACATCAAGGGCCCCGAGTCCGACTCGCTCGACGCCTGGACGACAACCGCCGCGCTTGCCGCCGTTACGACGAAGATCGAGCTGATGGCTGCCGTCCGCCCCAACTACCACAACCCCGCGCTGCTCGCGAAGCAGGCCGCCAACATCGACCGCATCAGCGGCGGCCGCCTCACGCTCAACGTCGTCAGCTCATGGTGGTCCGACGAAGCGAAAAAATACGGCGCTCCTTTCGACGTCCACGACGACCGCTACGCACGCACATCCGAGTGGCTCGACGTGCTGAGCGATTGCTGGTCGCGGCAGCACGCCACGCACGAAGGCCGTTTCTACAAGATCGACGACAACATCCTCTCGCCCAAGCCGGTCCCGCACCGCACGTACTCCGGAGCGCCCACAAGTTTGGGTGACCCATCTTCGGCGATGGCTTCATCATCGGCTAAGGTGGGCCCGCCACAACGCCCCACGCTCTACGCCGGCGGCGAATCCGAAACCGCCAAGGACCTCATCGCCACAAAATGCGACGCCTACCTCATGCACGGCGACGACCCCGCCACCATTGCCGCCAAGGTCGCCGACATGCGCGAACGCCGCGAAAAGGCCGGCCTTCCGCCGATGACCTTCGGCGTCACCGGCTACACCATCGTCCGCGACACCGAAGCCGAGGCCAATGCCGAAATCGACCGCATCACCGCGCAACCCGACCCTGAAAAATCCCCCGCCGGTTTCGCCAACTATCAGCAATGGATCACCGGCTCGCAGCTCGAAAAGAAAATCTCCCTGCGCGACTACTCCGTCTCCAACCGCGGCCTGCAGTCGGGCATGGTCGGCACACCCGAGCAAGTCCGCCAGCGCATCGCCGACTTCGAAGGTGCCGGCTGCTCCCTCGTGCTGCTGCAATCCTCCCCTCAGCACACTGAGATGGAGCGTTTCGCCAAACAAATCATGCAACACGCCTAACCTGCCACAAATCCGGGGTGACCCATCTTCGGCGCGTTCTTTGCGCCTAAGGTGGGACGGCACGAAGGCGCGACCGCCAACTTTCGTTCGCGCTTGCAACATGACCGTCCGCAGTCGTACTCTTCTCCCCATGAAGATGGACCGCCGCCGCTTCCTCGTCGCCACCGCCGCCACCGCCGTCAGCATCCGCACCCTCGCGCAAAAGCCGGTCTCGGCCGCAGCCACCCTCACGCTCCACCCCGACAGACCCGGTCCCACCATCCCCGCCAACTTCGTCGGCCTCAGCTACGAGACGCAGCAACTCACCGACCCCAACTTCTTCTCCGCCAGAAACACCGGCCTGGTCGCCCAGTTCCGCGCCCTCGCGCCCCACGGAGTCCTGCGCATCGGCGGCAACACATCCGACGTCGGCTGGTGGAAACCCACACTCACCTCTAAGCAGCCGCCTCTGCCCGCAAAGGTCGTCATCGTCCCGCTCCGCCCCGACGAACGCCCCTTCCAGCAACTCGCCTACTCCATTACCCCCGAAGCCGTCCGCAACCTCCGCGCCTTTCTCGACGCCACCGGTTGGACCTGCCTCTACGGCATCAACCTCGGCACCAGCACGCCCGCGCGCGCCGCCGAGGAAGCTGCCTTCGTCGCCAAAACCCTCGGCCCCAAACTCGAATACTTCCAGATCGGCAACGAGCCCGACGGCTTCGCCCACCGCTTCCGCGACAAAACGAAGTGGACCGCGGACGCTTACCTCGACGAGTGGCTGGCCTCCGCCAATGCCATCCGCGCCGTCGTCCCCACTGCCCGTTTCGGCCTGCCCGACATCGCCGCCAATGCGGCCTGGATGGAAACCATCGCCGCCCGCCTTTCCACCACACCCCACCCGCCGCACATCGCCGCCATCTCGCATCACTACTACTTCGGCGGACCACCCGCCAACCCTAAAGTCAATCTCCCCGATCTCCTCAAGCCCGACCCGAAAGTCACCCACCACGCAGACATCGCCCGCGCCGCCGCCGCCAAACTCAACACTCAATTCCGCATGACCGAGGGGAACACCTGCTACCGCGGCGGTAAACCCGGGGTCTCCGACGTCTTCGGTTCCGCCCTCTGGGCCGCCGACTACCTGCTCACCCTCGCCTCTCTCGGCTACGCCGGCGTCAACCTCCACGGCGGCAGCGGCAAGGCCGTCGCCGACTCCCTCGGCGGCACCCTCCCCGGCGAGCTCCTGATGCCCGACCCCAAAGCCCCGCACCCCCGCCCCTTCTACACCCCCATCGCCGAAATCGACGGCCACTACGTCGCCGAGCCCGTCTTCTACGGCCTGCAATTCGCGCAACTCTTCGCGGGCGCCACGCTCATCCCCATCGACTTCAACCCCGGCACCGTCAACGCCACCGCCTACGCCGCCAAGCTCCTCAGCGGACAAACCGTCATCGCGATCATCAACAAGGACGAGACCCACGACCTCCACATCGACGTCCCGTTCTTCAGCACATCGATGGTGCTCTCCGCCCCCTCGCTTACCTCGCATCAGGCTTCGCTTACCGAGCCCGCCCGTTTCCGCGAAACCTCCACAGTGCCTCGCGGCAGCGCCGTCCTCCTCGCCTCCGTACGCGAGTAGCACAGCCATACAACGACCTCCCTTACCATCGCGCCACGGCCCCCAAAAGAGAAAGGCCACCCGGAATCGAGGTGGCCTTTCATCACAACAAAGTGCGGCAGAAGTTACGAGCGGAACAGCTTGCGCCGAGCAACCCCGGCCAGCCCTACGATGCCCGTACCCAGAAACACCAGCGACGACGGTTCGGGCACGACGTTCAACGACGGGCCTGTGATGTTCAGTTGCAAGCCAGTCGAGTCAAAGACAAAGGAGCCCACGCGGGCCACTTCGAAATCCAACGTCTGGCCCGCAGTCAGATTCTCCGTCAGGCTGAACGTTTGCTGGGTCAGGTATCCACCGGACGCAGGCAAGTTGATCGAGTACAAACTGCAGTCGGTAGTATTTTCGCAAATGTAGACGTGGGTACCGTTGCCAAGGGACGATACATCGTCTCGTTCGAACAGGCCGCTAAGCGAATAACTTCCCGTTGTCGGCGCGGTAAATACCAGGATCGACGCCTGGCTGTCGGAGTCGCCGGGATGCATCAACAGGTCCCCGGCAGGCGCATTTTTTGTATTGGGCTCCAACCCGCTCCCCACTTCGACGACCGGCAGACCGCCATTCAGACTCCAGCCGGTGTACGAATATCCGGTGCCACTTTCCGTAATCGGCGTGCCGTATAACGTGATGGCGCCCGTTCCGACGGCCCCGTACCCATAGCTCCAGTTAGTCCCGGGGTTGGTGGCAAACGAAAATAGCGAGACAGGATTGTAAGATGTGGCTCCTGCGACCAGTGGAAGCGCCGCGACAAGAGCAAAGGACAGCAGTGCAGTTTGCAAACGTGACATGAGAGCCTCGCTTCGGAATTTTGAGAAAATCAGCCTTCATCATGCACCAACAAAAGGATTTATACAGGAGTCAATTGGGGACAGAAGAGGGCAGAACGGGGCAGTCGCCGCAATTGCCCCTCCACGCGACAAATCTCTCGTTATCCGCACCTGCCAACCGGACTCTCCTCCATCGCCGCGGCGAAAGCGCACCGCCCGCGCGGTGGAGGCTCCGCCACAACTCTCCCCCACAAGTAGAATCCCCAATCCTCCGCATCCCCAGCTACACTCGTACTTATGTGCGGAATCGTCGGATACATCGGTCCTAAGTCAGTCGTGCCTGTCATCATGGAAGGCCTTGCCCGTCTCGAATACCGTGGCTACGATAGCGCCGGCATCGCCGTCGCCGGAGGCCCCACCGGCCTCGAGCTCCGCCGCGCGCCCGGCAAGCTCCGCAACCTCGCCGAAGTCCTCGCCGCCAACCCCGTCCACGGCACCTACGGCATCGGACACACCCGTTGGGCCACCCACGGCCGCCCCACCGAAGAAAACGCCCACCCCCACCGCGACGGCACGGGCACGCTGGTCGTCGTACACAACGGCATCGTAGAAAACTACCTCGCCCTCAAGAACGCCCTCATCGCCAAGGGCCACCGCTTCATGTCGGAAACCGACACGGAAATCATCGCCCACGTCATTCAAGACGAGTTTGAACTCGCCGCGAAGTCTGAGCTCGCCGCAGCCTCGAAAACGGAGGGAGCAGGGGGCTTCAGCCCCCTGAATAACAGCGCGCAGAAGGAGGGCTTTAGCCCCGGGCCTTCCCTCGCCACCACCCCCAAGCCCAGGCGCGACTACGGCTTCGAAATCCGCATGTTCGCCGGCGACGACAGCGAGTCCGAATCGATCGTCTCCGAAGAAAGCGTCCTCACTACCACAACCGACGCCGCCGACACCAACGAGTCCATCGCGGTGCTCGACGAAAAGCGCGGCACGCCCGACCCCGTCATCTCGCTCGAAGAAGCCGTCCGCCGAGCAGTCAAGCGCCTCACCGGGGCCTTCGCCATCGGCGTCCTCTCCTCGCATTCGCCTAACAAGATGGTCGCCGCGCGCCTCGGCCCTCCCATCGTCCTCGGCCTCGGCGACGGCGAGTTCTTCCTCGCCTCCGACGTCCCCGGCATCCTCCACCACACCCGCGACATTTACTTCCTCGAAGACCACGAAGTCGCCACCCTGACGCAGTCCGGAATAGCTCTCACCGACTTCGACGGCAACCCCCGCACCATGCACCCGCAGCGCATCACCTGGGACCCCATCCAGGCCGAAAAGGCCGGCTACAAGCACTTCATGCTCAAGGAAATCAACGAGCAGCCCCGCGCCGTCCGCGACACCACTCTCGGCCGCGTCTCGCTCGAAACCGGCCGCGTCTTCCTCCCCGACATGACCATCACGCCCGAAGAATTCCGCGCGGCGACAGGCATAACAATCGCGGCTTGCGGAACGTCCTGGCACGCCGGCCTCGCCGGAAAATTCATGATCGAGCGACTCGCCCGCCTCCCCGTCGACGTCGACTACGCCTCCGAATACCGCTACCGCGACCCCATCCCGTCCCCCACCGACATCGGCCTTCTCATCACCCAATCCGGAGAAACCGCCGACACCATCGCCGCCCAGGCCGAACTTATTCACAAGGGTTCAAAGACGCTCGCCATCTGCAACGTCGTCGGCGCGGCCGTCACGCGCAAGGCCGCCGGGACGATCACCACCAACGCCGGCCCCGAAATCGGTGTTGCGTCGACCAAGGCTTTTACGGCCCAACTTACAGCCCTCTTCACCCTCGCCCTCTACATCGCCCAGACGCGCGGCACCATCTCCGACGCCGAATCCCTCCACCTCGTCACCGAGCTATCCCACATCCCCGCCAAGCTCGAAGAGATCCTGCGTTCGGTCGACTCACAGTGCCAGCAGCTCGCCAAGGTCTTCAGCACGTCGAACGATTTCCTTTTCCTCGGCCGCGGCATCCATTACCCCATCGCCCTCGAAGGCGCGCTCAAGCTGAAGGAAATCTCCTACATCCACGCCGAGGGCTACCCCGCCGGCGAAATGAAGCACGGCCCCAACGCCCTCATCGACGAAACGCTCCCCGTAGTCTGCATCGCCACCAAAGACCCCCACGACCCGTCCTCCGTCCTGAAGTACGAAAAAACCCTCAGCAACATTCAGGAAGTCACCGCCCGCTCCGGCCGCGTCATTGCCATCGCCGTTGAAGGAGACACGGACATAGCCGGCCTCGTAGAGCACGTCATCTACATCCCCCTCTCGCACGAACTCCTGCTCCCCATCCTCGAAGTGGTGCCGCTTCAACTCCTCGCGTACCACATCGCGGTGCGCCGGGGCTGCGATGTAGACCAACCCCGTAACCTCGCCAAGAGCGTCACTGTCGAGTAATTTGCAGATTTCTGATGGTTGCGGCATCATTGATGCGTGGAACTACGTCCTATATGTTGTGAGCCATCGGTCTCGAAGGAACTGTTACCCGATTATCGATAAGAGAAACGGACTCTTAGCCGATAGCCCTATTTTGGATTGCCTGCAATAGCAAGCTGCGTGAGGAAGATGTCAATTCGTGCATTGATCGATGGAACTGGCCTTTCGCTGAACGCATGTGCCAGTACGCTCGGCGTTGATACCCAGATCTTCAAGGAATGGGCTGACGGGAAGCGTGAAATGCCTCCGTCATACGCCGAGACCCTATCCGCCATCCTTGGCGTGAATAGCAAATTGTTCGATTCGCGGACCACGGATCTGCGAAAGGCGGAGACCCCTGCCATCTGGTTCAAGCTTCGCGGAGACGAATTCACAGATGCGGATAGAGAATCCATTCTTCTCATTCGTCGCCTCGGACACAATCTTAATCAGTTCGAGCGTGCGACAGACGGTCAGTCGAATCGTGGATGGGAAATCCTCTTCGAACGAATTCGAGCGGCGGTCAATCTTCAAGATTCTCCGCAGGCCCAGGGGCGAAAGGCCGCCGAGGCCTTCAGATCTTTTACGCAATTTGGTCTGGGCGGCAAAGGTGCAGCCGAGTATCTTCGGGGTGCGGTTCGAGCTAAGGGCATCTTAGTTCTCGAAAGCCCAATTTCCGGTTCGCAACTTGAAGGTTGCACGTTCTTGGTTGGTGAGACGGAAATGCAGAGACCTTGCATTTTTGTAAACACTTACAAGAGCACCTGGTTTCGTCGAAATGTAATTATCATGCACGAGTTGGCGCACGCAATTCTAGATCACAACCTGGGAGTTGCTATTGATCGCATTGAAGCTGAAGGTTCGAAAAACTCGCGACTCAATTCAATTCAAGAAGTAAGAGCAGAAGCGTTTGCTCGAGAATGTCTGCTCCCGAAACAGCTAGTGATGAGTTTTTGCGCTCAAACTGGAGCCAAGCCCACAAGGTTAGCGCCGGAGTCATTAGCAGGTCTCGTAGCTTTCTCGGGAGTCGAACAGAAGACTGTGGTGGCATTGCTCCGCGAGTATGAATTAATTGATGACTCCCTAGCAGCACAATACTTGTTATTCGAGATATGGGAAATTCTTCGTGGGATGACTGAACATGCGCTCAGCACGATGCAGTTCATTGAGCGGATAGGCGCACAGGCCGCCCAACAATGGGAGAATAAGCGCTATACCACGGTGGGAACGCGCAAAATCATGTTGCCCGTCAACTATGTGCAGTCAGTCATCGAAGCAGTGGTTGGCTACAAGATAAGCATGAGTCGGGCCACCGAACTCCTAATGATTGACTTAGAGGTATTTCTAGAGCGGTTCGGGCATCTTATGCCGGCGGCGGCAGAATAATGTCTAGTGCGTCCGAACTAAGTTTTATATTTGACACGGACGCGCTAGCACAGATATTTATTACCGGACACCAAATCATTCTCGCTCATCTCAAGGATCAATACGGGGTCTCCTCGTATTTGATGAGCGAAGTAGAGGTGGAACTGCTCTCAAATCGCCGAATTTCCGGACTTGTAAGGCCTCGGTACGAAAAAGCCCTTAAGAATGGTTGGATTAAGTTGCTAACGTCGGGTGACTTAGAGAGAGTGTCAAAGAGTATAGGAATTGAAGTCACGTTGCATGAAATCCGAACCCTAGCATCAGACCTAAAGCTTCTAATTGGGAATGGAGAAGCGCATACTCATGCTGCTGCAATACTCTTAGGTTGCCCGTCTGTGAGCAACGACCAGCAGGCAATTAGGGTGCTCGAAGCCAACGGGAAACAAATGCCGTCCTCGGTTTTGCGGTCCTTCGATCTCTTCGGCTTCTGCTACCATGAGCACATTCTTTCGGAACGCGAAGCTGAAGAAATCCGGACCACTCTTCGAGGTCAAGGGGAGTGGGTACCAATTTCGATGAAGAACTCCACATTTGTGGGCGGTTTGGCAGCAATGGCTTGTCGCTTAAGTACAAGCATGGCTGCGACACAAAGCTCCGCGGGTTGGTCAGGAACGTTCTATTTGCAGAGACGTAGTGACACGCCCTGAGACATGTCAATTCTACGGTGCGGCCGGGCGGGTGGCCCACTCGCCACAGATGAAGGGGTGGCCCATTCACGCGCTCTTTGTGCGCGGGTGGCCCACTCACCTCACCGACTAAGAGCTTATCCGTAAATAGTATCCAATTTGATACTTGTCGGCAAGAAGCCTGAAGGTGCTGGGGCAAGTCGTGCGAGGCTGTTCCTGGAGGATCAGGATGGCACAG
>Ga0207933_1000250_pt1 | contig 56187 bp, 48 predicted proteins | sample NGESurdeep092012_4_FD_184488 | JGI IMG/M metagenome (GOLD analysis project Ga0207933, IMG submission 184488) | Arctic peat soil microbial communities from Barrow, Alaska - NGEE Surface sample F53-3 deep-092012 (SPAdes) | ecosystem: Environmental > Terrestrial > Soil > Wetlands > Peat ...
CGAAGGTTCAACCGCAACACGACGAAAGTCCAAAACCGGTACGCTTATGAGAGACGCGTTCTGAGGGCAAGGTCATTCCGCAAGCCACAAACCGCCAAATCTTGAAAAGTTGCGCACAACACCTCAGCGCATTCCTGTGTCCTACTACACAGCACGAGGCTAAGCCCTCGGAAGGAGCAAGAACGATGAAGAAACTACTCGCCGCCGCTGGCGGTCTCATACTTTCCGCCTCACTCGTCGCGGGCGCACAGATTGTCGTCCGTATCGGACCGCCCGCGCGTCACGTCGAACGCCGTCCGCCTCTCCCGCCCGAGCATCGCGACTGGGCCTGGCGCAACGGCTACAACCGCTGGGACGGCAACGCCTACGTCTGGGTCCCGGGCGAATACGCCGCCCCGCCCCACCCCCACGCCGTCTGGGTCGATGGCCGTTGGGTGCATCGTCACAATGGCTGGGTCTGGACCGAAGGCCGCTGGAGATAATCCACTTCCGCACACCATCGGCGGCGAGCGTCCTGCGCTTTTGCGACCGGGCCTCGCCGCTGTATGATTTGCTTCATGTCCGCTGAAAATCCATCCGCAACCGCACGCGCGCTCCGCGTGAAAGTACTTCTGTTCGACGTCGATGGTGTTCTCACCAACGGCGACATCACCGTCATGCCCGGTCCAGACGGCAAGGGCATCGAAGTCAAGAGCTTCCACGCCCACGATGGCCTGGGAATCTCGCTTGCGCGCCTCGCCGGCCTCAAGCTCGGTTTCGTCACCAAGCGCATGTCGCAGGCAGTGGCGATCCGCGCGCGCGACCTCAAGATCGAGCACGTCTATCAAGGCCAGTCGCACAAGATGGAAGCGGTACATCAGATCCTCGCCGCCGAATCCTGCACCCTCGACGAACTCGCCTACGTCGGCGACGACATCATCGATCTCCCCGTCATGCGCAAGGTCGGCCTCGCCATTGCCACCGCGAACGCCCGCGAGCAGGTCAAGCGCGCCGCGCACTACATTACGCCGCTCGCCGGCGGTTTCGGGGCCGGCCGCGACGCGGTCGACTTCATCCTCACCGCCCGCGGCGTGCTCGAGCAGACCATCGAGCAATACCTCGACGCCGACAGCGCCGAAGCCCGCCGCGCCGACATCGGCGCTGGCAACATGTAGCCACCGAACTTGTCGTCCCGAGGCGCAGCGAAGAGACCTGCTTTCCGGCGGGCAGAAGGTGCGCTACAGAGTAAACAATTCGTCGACCTGCTCCATCCACACGACGTCGACGCCGTTCTCGTCCGGCTCCTGCATTGCCAGATGCACCATCGTGCGTCCCGGCATCGCTCCATGCCAATGCACTTCGCCGGGTTCGATCCAGACCGAATCGCCCGACTTTACTTCCTGCACCTCATCGCCGTGCGTCTGCACCTGGCAAGTGCCGTTCAAAACGTGCAACGCCTGTCCACGCGGATGCGTATGCCACGCTGTCCGCGAACCAGGCCCAAAGCCAACCCGTGTAACCTTCAACTCGGCCGACACAACTACTTCATCCAACCAGACGATGCCGCTGAACCATGCTGCTGACCCGGGCTTGCATCCTCGATCTTCTTCTCTCAAGATCTTCATAACCCCACGCTAGCATCGTCCGATGGCGCATCGGAACGCCCCAAAGGTCGAGGTAACGAGTCCAAAGGTAATAGGCAGTTTCCCGTGGGTATCGCAGAAAGGCAAGGCGAACAAACCACAAAGGCAGCGTTAGAATGTTGTATGGCTTCGTCGCTGCCCGCTCTCGGAATCGATCCCGAAATCCATCCGGCACTCGCATGGGCGCATCCTCTGGTGCAGGAGTGGTTCACCACGAAATTCGGCACCCCCACCGAGCCGCAGACCGAAGGCTGGCCCAGCATCTTAGCTGGCGCTCCAACATTGATCTCCGCGCCCACCGGCTCGGGCAAAACTCTCGCCGCATTTTTGGTCTGCATCGACACACTGCTGCGCGCCGCACTCACCGGCGCACTCGACTCGCGGACCCACGTTGTCTACATCTCGCCGCTCAAAGCGCTCTCCAACGACATCCAGAAAAACCTCGACGGCCCGCTTGCCGAAATCCAGTTGCTGGCGCAGGCACGCGGCTACCTCTGCCCACAAATCCGCACCGGCGTCCGCACCGGAGACACGCTCACCAAAGAGCGCGTGGCGATGCTCAAGACGCCGCCGCACATCCTGGTCACCACGCCGGAGTCGCTCTACATCCTGCTCACCGCCGGCAAATCGCGGCAGAATCTGACTCGCGTACAGACCGTCATCGTCGACGAAATCCACGCCATCGCCGACGACAAGCGCGGCTCCCACCTGGCTCTTTCTCTCGAACGTCTCGACGCCCTGGTCTGCGGAGAAAATCGCCTCGCACCGGGCGCGATGCTTACCGGCATGTCGAAAGCCCCGCAGCGGATCGGCCTGTCCGCCACGCAGAACCCTATCGAACTCGTAGCCAACTTCCTGGTCGGCGCACCAAGCAACAATTGGGGTGACCCATCTTCGACGACGGCTTCATCGTCGTCTAAGGTGGGCTCGCAAAATGCTCGCAGCACACGCCAGCCCGCCACCATCATCCAGGTTGGCCAACGCCGCACCCTCGACATTGCCATCGAAGTTCCCTCCGACGAACTCGGCTCCGTCGCCACCATCGCCATGTGGACCGAGATCTACGACAAGCTCGCCACGCTCGCCGATCAACACCGCTCCACGCTGGTTTTCGTCAACACTCGCAAGCTGGTCGAAAAAATCAGCTTCGAACTCGCAGCCCGCCTCGGCACGGACGCGGTCGCCGCGCACCACGGCTCGCTCTCGCGCACGCTGCGCCTCGACGCCGAACAGCGCCTCAAAAACGGCGAAATAAAAATCCTCATCGCGACGGCCTCGCTGGAACTCGGCATCGACATCGGCACGGTCGACCTGGTCTGCCAAATCGCGACAACCCGCGCCGTCGCGGTCGCCATGCAGCGCGTCGGCCGCGCCGGCCACTGGCGCGGGGCCATCCCAAAAGGCCGCTTCTTTACAACCACCCGCGACGACCTCATGGAGCAGTCCGCACTCCTCCGCAAAATGGTCGCTGGAGAACTTGATAAGCTCGAAGTCCCCGAACAGCCCATCGATGTCCTGATGCAACAAATCGTCGCCTGCTGCGGCGCCGAACCGTGGGAAGAAACCGCCCTCTTCAACGTCCTCCGCCGCGCTTGGCCCTACCGCAATCTCACGCGCCCGCAGTTCGACGAAATCGTGCAACTCCTCCACGAGGGCATCGAAAGCTCCCGCGGCCGCTACGGCGCCTACCTTCTCCGCGACCGCGTGCAGGGCGTGCTGCACCCTCGGCGCGGCGCGCGGATGATCGCCATCTCCAACGGTGGCGCCATCCCCGACACGTCTCTTTTCGCCGTGATGCTGCAACCCGAAAACGTGCAAATTGCCACGCTCGACGAGCACTTCGCCGTGGACTCCTCACCCGGCGACGTGGTCCTCCTGGGCAACACCAGTTGGCGCATCCAGCGTATCGAGTCGGCCGGCCGTGTCCTCGTCGAAGACGCCCACGGCGCGCCGCCCAGCATCCCTTTCTGGGAAGGCGAAGCCCCGCAACGCACTGGCGTCCTCTCCGACGGCGTCGCCGATCTCCGTGCCGAAATCGACGCCCGCACCCGCAACGTCAAACCATCCGATCTCCGCACCGGCTTCTTCGATCCCTCGCAGCTCGCAGCTCGTAGCTCGAAGCTGGATTCAAACCCGCTCTCCTCCAACCCTCAACAGATCTCCCCGGTAGCCGCCGACCAAATCCTCGACGCCATCGCCTGGCTCAAACAAAACTGCTTCCTCAACGACGCCGCCTCGCTCCAACTCATCGCCTACATCATCCACGGCCGCGCGGTCCTCGGAGCCGTCCCCACCAAAACCACCATCATCGCCGAGCGTTTTTTCGACGAAGGCGGCGGCCAGCAGCTTATCCTGCACGCCCCGTTCGGCGGACGCATCAACAAGGCCTGGGGACTCGCCCTCCGCAAGCGTTTCTGCCGCGGCTTCAACTTCGAGTTGCAGGCCGCGGCGACCGACAACGGCATCAACATTTCTCTCGCCGAGCAGCACAGCTTTCCGCTTGCCGACGTCTTCAAATTCCTCACAGAGCACACGGCGAAGGAACTCCTCGAACAAGCGTCGATTCCCTCGCCGCTCTTCAAGAACCGCTGGCGCTGGGCGGCAGGCCGTTCGTTGCAACTGCTCCGCATGTCCAAGGGCAAGCGCGTCGCGCCGCAAATCCAGCGCACCCGCTCGGACGACCTGCTCGCTTCGGTCTTCCCTCATGCTTCGGCTTGCCCCGAAACCATGACCGGCGACATCGAAATCCCAGACCACCCTCTGGTCCGCGAAGTGATGAAGGACACCCTCGGCGAAGCGATGGACCTCGAGGGCCTCCTGCAAATTCTCCGCGACATCGACAGCGGCGCAATAACTTGTCTAGCTGTAGATACGCCGGTGCCGTCGCAGTTCGCGCACGAGCTCATCAACGCGATGCCCTACGCTTTCCTCGACGGCGAGGACGCCGCCGCCCGCCGCATGCGCGCCGTCTCCACCCGCCGCACTCTCCCCGACAACGTCGCCGACAACCCCGGCGGCCTCGACCCCGCTGCCATCGACACCGTCCGCACTCAGCTCTGGCCCGACATCCGTGATGAGCACGAGTTGCATGATCTGCTGTTCTCCGTTGTCGTCCTTCCGCTCGCGTACCTCGAAATTGAAGCAGCAGGGAAGCCCCGCGCCACGCAGCACTGGCCGCTCTTCTTCTCGCGCCTCGCCCAGCAACGCCGCGCTCACGAAGTTCTCATCGACAACGCCGCAGCATGGATCGCAAGCGAACGCCTCCAGGAAGCCGCACTCCTCTGGCCCAACGCCACGCTTGCGATTAATGATGAATATGTCATCCTGAGCAACGCGAAGGACCTGCTTCTTGCCTATGGAGGCGACGCCGCCAGCGAGCCCAAAGTATTAGCGGGCACCGAAGAGCGCCCCGCGCAAATCATCAGTCCCCGCGACGCCGCCACCACCCGCCTCACCCAGGGCTGGCTGCAAATCCTCGGCCCCACCACGTCGTCGCACCTCGCCGCCCTCGCGCATCTGCAACCGAGCGCCATCTACCAATCGATGCTCGCCATGGAAATGCAGGGTCTCGCCATGCGCGGCGCATTCGAGCACGCCGCGACCGCCGAAGACCACGCCATCGAGTGGTGCGAGCGCCGCATCCTGCAACGCATCCACCGCCTCACCCTCGGCACACTGCGCAAGCAGGTCGAGCCGGTTACGGCGGCGGTCTTCATGCGCTGGCTGCTCGACTGGCACCACATCGCGCCGCAAACCCAGCTCACCGGCGAAGAAGGAGTCCTCGCGGCCATCGAACAGCTCGAGGGCTTTGAAGCCCCGGCGGTCGAGTGGGAGCGCACGCTGCTCCCCGCGCGCGTCGCCAACTACGACCCTCGCTGGCTCGACAACCTGTGCCTCGCGGGAATCATCGGCTGGGGCCGCATCTCTCCGCACCCTGCCTGGACCGCCACCGAAAGCAGCGCTCCCCGCAGGGTTATTCCGACCTCCGCTGCCCCCATCACCTTCTTCCTCCGCGAATCCGCTGAATGGCTGCACGCCGCGCTCGCCGCAAAATCAGTGGACGAATCCACTCTCACGCAGTCCCTCTCGCCGGAAGCCCAGCACATCCGCGCTTTCCTCGCCACTCGCGGCGCCGCATTCACGGCGGACCTGCAACGCCTGTGCGGCCTCACCAAGCTGCAAACCGCGACCGCGCTGTGGGAGCTTGCCACCGCCGGCCTGGCCTCAGCCGACGGCTTCGACCAGCTTCGCGCGATGATGGACCCGCGCCGCAAATCCGCCGCCATCGCCCAAACGGCGGCGACGAGCCTTCGCAAACGAGCCGCCGCCCGCACCACTGCCGGCCGCTGGTCCCTCCTCTGCGACCCCGCCACAAATCCGGGTGACCCATCTTCGACGATGGCCTCATCATCGTCTAAGGTGGGCCGGCAAACCGAAGCTCAACAGGCCGCCATCGCCGCGGCGCGCCTCCGCGACACCGCACTCGACGCCCACGCCCGCATCCTCCTCTGCCGCTACGGCGTCCTGTTCCGCGACCTGCTTGCCCGCGAATCCAACGCCCCGAAATGGCGCGACCTCGCCCCCATCCTGCGCCGCCTCGAAGCCCGCGGAGAAATCCGTGGCGGCCGCTTCGTTTCCGGCCCATTCGGCGAGCAGTTCGCCCTCCCCGAAGTCATCGAATCCCTCCGCGCCGCCCGCCGCGAAGCACACGCCCGCGCCAGCGAAGCTCCTGTCACCGTTGCCGCAGCCGACCCTCTCAACCTGGCTGGAATCCTCGTCCCCGGCGACCGCATCCCGGCCATCCCCGGCCGCGAGCTCCAGTTCCAAAACGGCGCAGTCGTCGAAGATAGCCCGGCCTCAAACGAAGCCCTCACCGCGACGCCGAAGCTCAAACGTACCCGCTCCATCGCCGACATCCTGCGCAACGAGGCCGTCCCCACGCGGCCTGCGCCAGGCTCAACCTCCATGGAATTATTCTCGTGAGCGACACAGCGCCCGACCCCGCCCCTCCGCCATCCGCCGAGCCAGAAGACAAAATCCCGCGTCCGGGCGAGTTCTACTTCGAAGGCCCAACCATGGTCTTTACCGAGGCGTACCACCTGCGCCGCGGCTACTGCTGCAACTCCGATTGCCGCCATTGCCCTTACCGCCAAAGCGAGTCGCTTTAGATTGTTGGACTTGCGTGGGACGACCGTGGATCGGACCGCTTCCGGCGGGGCAAAACCGCTCATTTTTTCTTTGAGGTTAGTGGCGCAAATTGGCTTTTTTGCGCCAATTGATGTCTTTATGTGCCACTTCGTGGCTTTTTGCAGGAAATAGTCGACTTAGTGGTTTTTAATGACCATTTTGCGCGAAATGCGAGTTCCGAGCGATTCACACAAACGGCCGCCCTCCCGCTATAAACCTGCGGAGGTGCGTTCCAGTGTCCTGGGCCAGTAGCACTAATCAACGTGCATCTGGTCCGGGCTGATCCCTGTCCCCAGGCTCTGCGCCGGCTTGGCCGCGGCCACCGAGCGCATCCTCATTTGCTGCGCGTTCTTCAACATCAGAATGACACGCGGATCCTTGACATAGATCCGCAGCGCGGTATCTCGCGACATCTCGTATTTGGTGTCGTATCCGGCTTCGGTCGCTTTGGCGAGCCACAAGAGCGTGGCCGCGTCGTTTTTGTTCCGCGCGTACAGCTTCGCCATCTCAAAACATAGTTGCGGATAATTCTGCGTGCCGACGATCTGCGCCGTGACCCCGCCGCTGTCCCGCCGGTCGAACGCATGTGGGTCGAGCAGCAATGCCTGGGAGAATTGTTGCCGCGCGCTCTCCATGTCCTTGTTTTCGAAGTACGCCATGCCCATGTTGGTGTGGTATGTCGCGGAAGTCTTGTCGATCTTCGCCGCGCGGCGATAGTCGCTGATGGCGCTCCTGTACCGCTGGTCGAGATACTCCGTCACCCCGAGATTGTTCCACCCGGAAGCGTCTTTCTTATGCGCCCGCACCGACTGTTGAAAAAGCTCGTGCGCCAGTGCATTTTGCCGCAGCTCCAGCCGCACGATCCCCATCTTGTTCAGCAGTTCGCTGACCGGCCCACCGCGAGCGATGGCGTAGCCGTAATAGTCCAGCGAATCCTCGGGAAACCGCCGCGCGCGGAGCACATCGCCTGCCAGTTCCAGTTTGGCCGCGGTCGCCGTTTTGGGGTCGGGCAGGTGGGGGGCGATCATGGCCCACTGCGGGTCCTGGTGGAAAGCGGCCCGCTCCTTTGCGGACACCGCCTCAGCCTGGGCACTTGCCCGAGGCGTTACAGCCAATAGAGCACAGGTCATGAGGGAAGTGGCAATGGAAGCCAATACCAGGGAACGAGGACGCATAGCAACCTCCGAACGGTACCAAGAGGTATTAATCGTGCGCTTCGCATTGGCACACCGTCAAGGGCTATTTCGACGGAGTTACCCCGCTCGATGTCGTTGTGACGGGCGCCGGCGCAGCCGGGACGGGCGCCGGTACTGCCGCCGCCAGCACCTTCATCGCCATCCGGGGAAAGCTGAAACTTCCGCCCGCATCGTCGATCACGTTCACCTGGCAGATATACGTTCCCGGTTTCAACTGCGTCAGCGGCACGTCGAACTGGAACGATACAGCGTCCCGGTCCGGAACATTCAGGCTGTCGGCCTCCACCAGCGGCGTTTCGTACACCTTCGTCCCGTCGTTCAGGAACTCGATGCTGGTCAGTACCCGCACCGGCCCGCCTTTGCGCCGGGCTAAACCGGGAGAGGCGGCTGGCGCTGGACCCGGAGAAGCCGCGGGCGCCGGCACCTCCTTCGACTTGGCCGGGTCGTACACCTCGTACATCATGTAGAGGTGCTGGTCCTGGCGGAAGACATGCGCCACGTTCGGCACCCACTCCAACCCATCGAGGTCCAACGGGTTAATGTCGTCACGGTGTTTTTTCGACGTGTTCGCGATTCGCTGGCTGGCCAGAACCACGGAGCTCACCTTGATCGGGGCTTTCTTCAGATCCGGAACGTTCAGGTCGGTCTCGAAACTCCCCATCGCTCCCGTCTGATTTTCGCGCACCACGAACTTCAGGTGATAACGCCCCGGCGCCAGCGTGAAGCCGGTGGAATATTGAATGTTGCGCCGCTTCACCTGCTGCGATTCGTCGACGGCCAGCTTCACCGTGTCGCGCACGTTGCCTACGGCGATGTTGCCGAGTTTCGGTCCGTTCGCCCCGCCTTCTCCGGGCGCATCGCCGAGCACCTTCTTGACTTCGCCGAGTATGTCGAGGCTCGCCTTGTCGCGGTCGCCGCCCTTCACGAACGGAATCTGCGACCCAGGGACGACCAGGCTGATCGGCACATAATACCGGTCGTCCGACAGCCGGAAGTACAGCGCCTGTAGATAAACCGCAACATCAGTCGCCGGAAGGTCGCTGCGCATTTCCTCGTTCAGCGCAAGCTCGCGGTCTTCGTTCTTCTGGTGCTGGAAGTCGGCGGGCGCATAGTATCCGGGCCGGAACTCGAGCTTCACGTCGTTGCGCGCCATCTTCACCGTCAGGTGGCGGAACGTGCCATCGTGCGCCGTGTCGGTCGAGTGGAAGCCGAGAATGTAGTACGCCTCGGTGTCGTGCTGCACCTGCTGGAAGGCGGGCGCAAAGTCGTTGGAGTCGAAGAACGCCTTGCCGCCGGTGTCCGCGCTCAGTGTGCCCAGCGTCTCCTGCGAGGAGAAGTTCGCAGTCAGTTGCGCCGTGGCCGCGGCCCCGCTGTAAGCCGAGTTGCCGCGAATGCTTCCCTTGCTCGCGTCTCCGACCGGCGGCAGCGCCTGCAGGCCGCGCGTGTCCACGCTGTAGATCGCCATATTCGCATGGGCCGCCTCGTTGGTCGCGGACCGCAGACTCGCCTGGTTTTCGATGCCGTTGCGCGTCAGGCCGCCGGAGAAGAACAGCATCGACTTCTTCTCATCGACCTTCTCCAGGCTCTTCGCAATGGTGCGGATCGCCAGCAGCTCGCGGTCGGTGTTCAGGCTGTTGAACTCGCTGTCGTCGGCGGCAAACGCGGTCGTGTCGTCGCTGGTCGCGTCGGTGGACCCATTGCCGCCCGCCGCAAACCCCGAGCCATCTGTCCCGTTGTACTTCGCCAGCCCTTTCAACAGCAGCGTCTTGTCGGACGTAAAATCCTGGTCCATGGTGAGGCCGGTATTCAGGCTGACCAGCGCGACCAGGTCGGCCGGCTGCATCTGCCTGTTCACATAATCCTGGGCCGCCTGCACCGCGCGGTCGGTGTCTTCGTCCTGCATCGATGTAATGTCGAAAAACATCACGATCAGCCGATGGTCGCGCAGCTGCTGCGCATCGGCGGCGAGGTTGTGGTCCAGCAGGTCGGCGATCGAAGCCTTGCCCGCGACCGTATTTTTCTCGGCCAGCACGGCGGCTTCGTCGACGTTCTGATAATCGAAGCTCGCGATCTTCTGCAGCTTGTTGTTCTCGTAAATCTGAAAATCCGAAGCCTTCAGACCCTTCACCACTTCGCCGGTCTTCTTATCGCGCACCACGACGTTGGTCAGCACGATATCGGTGTGGACCCGCATCGTAAACGTCCCCGGCGCGCCCTGTTGCGGCTGCGAGCCGTTCTGTTGCGACGCCGTCTGCACCGCGGGCGCCTGGGCAGGCGCGCCCGCCTGCTGCGCGGGCAACCCCACCCCCATCGCCCCGACCATCACCGCCGCCACAAATTGCCGCATATCGTTATCCAATCCGGTTGCGGGTTGCCGGTTCTCGGTTCTCGGTTCTGCAACTGAATTCACCGACAACCGAGAACCTAGAACCTGTATCTAGCCTGCACCTGTAGCGCCCGCATATTCGCCGCGCTGGTCACCTCGCCAAAGTTCGCCGAGTTCTCCGTCGTATCGATCCCGCTGTACTGCACGGTGTTGAATACATTGGTTGCCGTCACGCGCGCCTCAAACGATCGCGCGTCGCCAAGCTGCACTGTGCGCGACAGAGAGGCATTCGTCGACACGGTTCCCGGCCCTTCGATCGATCCGGGCGAGGCGGTCCCATACTGTCCGGCAGCCGGCGCTGTAAATGCCGCGATGTTGAAAAATTGCTTGACCGTGCCCGGTCCCTTGAGCGGCTGTCCTATCACCCGGTCGGGGCGCGGCGTAAACGTATCGCCCGAAGCCGCCGAGGTCTGGTTGCCCGAGTAGTGCGGCGTGTAGTACCGCCCGCTGCCAAACGTAAAGTCCCCGCTCAGCGAGAATCCATCGAGCACATGCGACCACAGGCCACCCTTGTTGAGGTAAGCGCGGTTGGGGCCGAACGGAAGCTCCGTCACCCACGTCCCCGTCAGCTTATGGCGCTGGTCGAAGCTCGCATTGCCTTCTTCGAGGTCCAAACGGTAGAAGTTCTGCACCGGCGTTCCCGACGCTCCGCCCACGCCGGAAGCGTTGGTGATGGTGTGCGAATAGGTGTAGATGGCACCCAGCGCGATGCCCTTCACCTGCCGCTTCTGGGCGCTGACCACCAGAGCGTTGGACCGCGACCCCGCGGCGGACTCCTCATAATCGAATGCCGCGATTCCCGGCGTCGCCACGCCCGAAGGCGTGGCGTTCGGCGACCCCACTACGTCCAGGTTGCTGCCCCTGGAGCCGGTGTAGCCGACGTTCAGCACGATGTTCAGCGGCACGGTCTTCTGGATATTGAGGTTGTAAATCTGCACCATCCCCAGCCGGTAATTGGGGTCAACGGCGAAGTTGTTGCCGATGGTCAGCCCCGTCGAGCACCCGAAGCCTCCGGTCGCAGCCGTCGGTGTCAGCGTCAGGTTCGCTGTCGTCGCCGGCCGTACCACGGTTTGCCCTGCGAGGTTGGTGTAGGTGTACTGGGTCTGGGTGGTTGTGCAGCCCGTTGGCGCAGGCGCCGCCGCCGGCAGCGTGGCCAGCGTGTAGGTGGGAAAATTGTTCGTCTGCGTATTCGCAAACGGCGACTGGTGCGAGAGCGACCGCGCAAAATTCGCAAACTGCCCGGTGTTGTAGTTGATTCCGTACCCGCCGCGCACCACCATGCTTTTGGTCAGTTTGGGCGCGACCTTCGGGCTCCACGCGAAGCCGAAGCGCGGCGCAAACATCGTCCGGTCCGGCTTTACGAGGCTGCTGGGCAGGCCCGGGGCCCCCGGAAGCACGGGCTGGATGGACGCCGCGCTGAACGCCGCATCGTGCGTCAGGTTCACCAGGCGATTATTTTTTTCCGTGTAGGGCGCGAAATACTCGTAGCGCACGCTGTAGTTCAGCGTCACGTTGGCGAGCACCCGCCAATCGTCCTGCGCATAGGCGTCGTACACGTTTTCGCGCAGATATATCTTGTGCAGGCCGGCCTGCAGCGAAGTGCTCTGGGGCAGTCCCAGCAGAAAGTCCGCGAAGGCATCGCCGCTTGCGCCAACCTGTCCGGCCGCGCTCTTCACCTGGTCCGCCGGGCTCGCTGTTGCATACCCCGTAAACGTGAAGGACCCCAGCGGATTGTTCCCGCCGATCGAGTCCGCATGAACCCGCCGAACATCCAGCCCGAAACGATAGTTGTGCTTCGCGTGGCGCCAGCTCACGAAGTCCGAAAAGCTGATGGTCTGGTTGATCGTCTGGCTGGGCGTGGTGTTTGAAATCCCCGCGAAGTTGCTGATCCCCACCGACGCCAGGCCGTTATAAAACCGCGGATCGGCAAAGCCCCCCGTCTGGTTTGGGACGTTCAGCCCCACCGTCGCCGAGGGGTTGTTCGCCGTATCCGTAAAGTAGTTCCGGGTCTCCGCATTCGAGCGGTTCCAGTTCACGCTGGCATTGTTCGATAGGCGGCCATAGCCGATCGTGTACCCCACGTTCAACCCATGGCCGTCGCTCTCGTTCGCTCCACCCAGCGGCAGAAAAATATTGCGCTGGTCGCTGGCCGCGTGCGAGTAGTTGTACCCGATATTGATGTTCTGCCGCAGTGTCGGCTTGGTATTCGCATTGCCTCCGCCACCGCGCCGCCCTCCGCCGCCGAAGCCGCCAAAGGGCCCGCCGCCCGCCGCTCCCCCCAACTGCCGCATATAGCGGGAGTTGATCGCCACATTGTTCGATCCCGCGTTGGAAATCGTCTGGTAGTTATAGCCCTGCGCATTCAGCGGGATATTCGGAGCAGGATAGTAGTTCAGCAGCGCGAGAGCCTGCGGAGAGATCGGCGCCGTCGCATTCGCCAGGTTGTTTCCCGGAATCGGAGCGCCGGTCGCCGGATCGTAGAGTTGTACCCGGGACGCAGCCGCGCCCGCGCCGATGGTCGATTGCGAAAAGTCTCCCGCCCGCTCCGACGCCGTCGGCACCCGGGCCGGGTTGGGAAGAAACGCATTCAGGTTCTTCTGCCCGGTCAGGTTCACAAACACGAACTGCTTGGTGTTCGGCTGCGTGAGTCCGGGAATGTACGGCGACCCGGCAATGCTGGCCCCAAACCGGTTCGAGTACGCCGAAGGGTTCGTCAGCGGCTGTAGCGACGGCGACCACGGCGCCGAGTTCAGCGCCGAATTCCCGCCCTGGAAAAATATATTTCCGTGTGGCTGGGCAGGATTGAAGTTGCGAAAATTCCCTCCGCCACCGCCTCCGCCTCGTCCGCCACGTCCGCCGCCGCTGCCACGATCGCCCCGGCCACCTGGCCCTCCCGGCCCGCGGCCGCCCATCAGGCCACCCAACATGCTCACAATGGCTGCCGAAGGATCGCCCGCACCCGACGGCAACTGCCCGTTTGCCCGGGCCTGCGCGACCGCATCTTCCACCCGCGACCGAATCTCATCTTCATTGAAGCCCGCGAGCCCATTCGTCTGGCCGGAAGCTCCGGTGACGGCATAGGCATCGTTGGCTGCTCCGGCGGTATCGGCAACCCCGCCGAGCGAGGGCAGGGACGTATCGTTCGCCGCTCCTCCCAGGCTGGCGTTTTCGGTGTCCGCATCGCCGCCGAGGTTCAGGTCCAGACTCTGCACGCCCCGCGCCGCGCTGGCCGCTGTCGTCGTCTGCCGCGCCTCGGCCGCGGCCACCCGGCTGGCAAGCTCCATCCCGAAGTCCGCTTTCTGGTCCGGCTTGCCGCCGTTTGTGCTGTCCTTGTTCAGCAGGACTTCGACCGTCTGCGCCGCAAACGCCGCCAGTTCCACCTTCACCACGTAGCGCCCATTGCGCGGGATCGCCATCGCGTACTCGCCGGTCACATCGGTGGTGGTGGCGTACTTCTTGCCGCTCAGCGAGTTGGTCGCGGTAACCGACACACCCGGCAGCGGAATCCCACCCGGCTTGCCCGCCGTGTCCGCAACCACAGTCCCATGGATCATCCCACCCTGCGCCGATGCCAGCGCCTGCGCGGCCGCCGGTGCCGGCGCGGCAACCGCCGGCGGAGCCTCAGCCGGCGCCGGAGTCTGCGCGAGCGCCGCCGCTCCGCTCGCAGCCACGAAAACCACACCCGCCAACCAGACTCGCATCTTCACCAAAACCGCCACGTACACTCCTCCAACCGTCTGCGGGCCACCCGACCCGTGCTTGAACAAAATCGGACCTGATTGCCTATGGTTGCGGCGTCGTGGGATGCTGCACCGTGCCGCCCAGCCTCGCGCCGCTCCGACCGCGCCCCGCGCGCGGCTCGGCGACATTCAGTTGCGCTGGAACAAACACGCCGCCCTTCAGCGATCCGGTCGCGGCAACGTTGTCGCCAACCTTGATGTCGGCCAGCGTAATGCTCTCGCCGCCCTCAGCCGGAGCCATCGCCGCCGCCCCTGCTCCGCCTGCCGCGAAGCCGCCGCGACCCATCCGGCCGCCGCGCTTGAACGACGTCGACTCGTCGAACCCGATCGTCTGCGACACTCCATCGGGCCGCATCACCGTCATCTTCAGGTTGTCGAGGTCGATCGCCGTCACCTTGCCTGAGATGTACGTCTTGCCCAGGTTTTCCCGCACCTTTTTCAACGTATCGGCGTCGGTCACCCTCACCAGCGCCGCATGAAGCGTCTTGTTGGGAGCATCCATGTTGCCCAGCGCCATGGCGCCGTCGCCGGCCTTTAGATCGGCGACCTTCAGCGGCGTCTGGCCCTTCATCAAGCGAGTATTCGGGGTCGTCGTCACGGTGTACACGGTGCCGTCCTGGGCCTTCACCGTCACCGCATCGCCCGCAACCGAAACCACAATTCCGGCAACCCGCTCCATGCCGGCGAACTGCGCGCGCCCACCGGCTTGCTCGCCCGGTTCCTGCGCCGTTGCGGCCAGGGTGCAGCTCGCGACCCCAACCGCCATCGCCATGGCCAGAAGGCGGTTTCTCATTCGACGACGCATACTACCTCCTGCCCACCAAGTCTATGGATATACAGACGCCAACGCCGCCGGAAAGACGCCCTTCCTCACGCTAAATTGCGCTCCATCTTTTCTGGCTCGTCTCACGCCAGCTTTTCGCCCCGCTCCACTTTGAGCTTTCCACGCATCCTCGGGTGTGCAACACTCATCCAATACCAGCACGACCCATGCAGGCTGCCGAAATAAAGCAACAAATCACAGCCTGCACCGCATCGAATCGGGGTTGCCCCACAGGCAAGGAGATTCTGCATGTTGACTCAGCACCACGCCGCCACGGCCCTGCTCGCGCGCTTCCGCTCCGTCCGCTCGGCCACTACGGACTTCTGCGCCCTGCTCACGCCCGAAGACCTGATGGTGCAGTCCTGCCCGGAAGCCTCGCCGGTAAAGTGGCACCTGGCGCACACCTCGTGGTTCTTTGAAACTTTCGTGCTGCGCGAGTTCGTCGCCGCCTACCAGCCTTTCGACCCCGACTTCCTGTGGCTCTTCAACAGCTACTACAAGTCCCTCGGCGAGATGCCGGAGAAGAAACTCCGCGCCTCCTTCTCGCGCCCCCCGCTCGACCGGATCCTCGCCTACCGCGCAACCGTCGACGCAGCCATCTGTCGACTCCTCGAGCACATGCCCGAGGACGAAGCCCTCCGCCGCATCGGCCTCGGCCTGGAACACGAGCAGCAGCACCTCGAACTGATCGCCACCGACCTCAAGCACGCCCTCTTCACCAACCCTCTGCACCCGGCCTACATCCGCGCCGCCGCGCATGGCCGCTCCGAAGCCATCGCCCCGCCCATCGACTGGATCAACTTTTCCCCCGGCTACCCCGGCCGTCCCTGCGTGGTCGACGTCGGCATCACGCCCGACCCCGCAGCTATCGACACCTTCGCCTTCGACAACGAAACCCCGCGCCACCCCGTGTACATCGCTCCCTTCCGTCTGGCTTCGCGGCTTGTCACCTGCGCCGAGTACCTCGCCTTCATCGAAGAAGACGGCTACGCTCGCCCCGAGCTCTGGCTTTCCGAGGGCTGGGACACGATGCGCGCCGAAGGCTGGCAGGCCCCGCTCTACTGGCAGCGCGATGCTCGCTCCGAAACTGCCGCCAACTGGAGCGTCTACACCCTGCACGGCTTTCAGCCTCTCGGCGAGCTCTCCGAGACCCCCGTCTGCCACCTCAGTTTCTTCGAAGCCGACGCCTTCGCCCGCTGGTCCGGCCATCGTCTGCCCACCGAATTCGAATGGGAGTTCGCCGCCGTTCAAACGTCCCCGGCGGTCGCGCTCAACGTGCTCGAATCCTCAAATCTCCACCCCACCCCGGCCTCCTCCGCTTCCGGTCTCCAGCAAATCTACGGCGACGTATGGGAGTGGACGCAATCGCCCTACACCGGGTACCCCGGTTACCGCCCTCTCCCCGGCGCGCTGGGCGAATACAACGGCAAATTCATGTCGTCGCAGATGGTCCTCCGCGGCGGTTCCTGCGTTACGCCGGAGACCCACATCCGTGCCACGTATCGCAACTTCTTTCCACCCTCCACCCGCTGGCAGTTCAGCGGCCTCCGCCTGGCCCGCGACGGCGCCAGCTAAAAGCCTTGACGCAAAGTTCGGGAAGTCGGCAAAGTTTCGCAAAGTAGAACAGGCAACCGCAACAGCAGGAGCAGTTCCCTGCAAGAATGACAGCATTAACAGGACCCCACAGACCCTATGCCGACAGCCACTCGCGACACCACCCTCGAAGCCGTCCTCGACTGCGCGCTCACCGGCCTCACCGCGCTGCGGAAGACCCTCCCGCCGTGGCTCTTCTACGACCGGCGCGGCTCCCAGCTTTTCGAGCAGATCACCGAACTCCCGGAGTATTACCTGACCCGGACCGAGCGGGCCATCCTGGCCCAATATGCGCCCGAAATCCCATCCCTGCTCATCGCCGCGGTCACCGTCGCCGAACTTGGGGCGGGCAGCGCGAGCAAGACCGGCATCCTGCTCCAGGAGTTCGCCGCCTCCCAGTCCGGCGTCCTCTACCAGCCCATCGACATCAGCCCGTCGGCCCTCGACGAAGCGGCGGTGTCCCTTCGCGCGGCCATTCCCGGGCTCACCGTCCAGCCCCAGGTGGCCAACTACATTAGCGACCGCTACACCATCGCCCGGCCCGAAGACCACATCGTCCTCGCGCTCTATATCGGCTCCAGTATCGGCAACTTCGCGCCGCCGGAGGCGGCCGCCATCCTGCGCAACCTCCGCGACCACCTTCAGCCCGGCGACGCTCTGCTGCTCGGCGCCGACCTGGCCCCCGGCGAAAGAAAGTCCGTCGCCACCCTGCTCGCCGCGTACGACGATGCCGCCGGCGTCACCGCCGCCTTCAATAAGAACATCCTCGTCCGCCTCAACCGCGAGCTCGACGCCAACTTCGACATCGACGCCTTCGCCCACCGCGCTCGCTGGAACGCCGCCGAATCGCGGATCGAGATGCATCTGGAAAGCGTCGTCGCGCAGACCGTGCGCGTCGCCGGCGAAGACATCCTGTTGGCCCGCGGAGAAACGATCCATACGGAGAACAGCTACAAGTTCACCGCCGATCGTCTGGCAACACTGTTGGCCGGCTCGGGCTTCTCCATCGACCACATCATGCACGATGATGACCGCCGCTTCGCCGTCACGCTGGCTGAAGCTGTCTAGACGGGCGGCCGTTAAAGCACAAAGCGGAACGCCGTAGCGTTCCGCTCTGCAAACCGTTGCGATTAGTCCTGGACCTTGCCGCGCTTCCGGAAAATGAAGCCCGCGATGCCAAACATGCCCGTGCCGAGCAAAGCAAGGCTGCTGGGCTCAGGGACCGCAGGGGGCGGCGGAGGCGGAGGCGGAGGAGGCACAGGAAGGACGAACTTGGATGTAAAACTTTGGTGGCCGGCATAGAACCCCTTGTCGGTCAATGTGTAGGTCCCGAAGGACTGGTCGGCTCCGTCGATCGTCACATAGCCTGTGGCGGTAAGTCCGCCCTTCACCGTGCCTGTACCCACGGTCTCGCTGGTCACATCCGTCACAAAGAAATCCAGAGTGTCGGCACCTTCGAACGCTTGAAAAAACAGCACCGGAGTCCCCAGCGTGGCCGTCGAGTACACCAGCTTAGCAGGGTGCCGATTGGCGTGCGTGGTGTCCGTCGCACCCGGGACGTGCCATAAGGACGCCGACGAAAACCCCGAGAGCGATCCGGTTGCCCCGGTCACAGTACCGGCTGACTGGTCGTAATGAATGTTGGCTAGCGTCCCGTTGACACTGCCGAATAGGATTTGCGTCGCTGAGACTGTCGCATTCCCCGTCATGTCGATTTCGCCGGCCAGAAGGGTATCGGCCATCGCGGCGGGGGCGAGGGCGGCAATAACCGCTCCAATAAGAATCAATCTTCCAAACTGCATAAATGCCTCCGGGATCTCTTTCAACTCTTCGACCTGCTACGCCCGTGTCAGGAGAAATGAGGTGGCGTAGGATCACCACTCTTCCTACCTTGCTGACGACGTGTTTGGCCCAAGTGCCTCTGGTAACACACTTCGGTAACTGCTGGTTTTCCAAGAATCGTCGTCTTGACCCCAGATGTCAAGAGAAATCGTAAGAAAATTCTAAGAAATCTGCTAATTTCAGATTACTTTCGTTAAAAGTGTCGGGTTACGAGGCAAACTTTAGTTCTCTGCCCCCTCCGTACAGTGCATCATCGGCGTGTGTTTACCGTTCGCTGCGCCGGTAATCGCGACCCTTGCCGCCGCTTTTCGACTCCAGCGCCACTTCGCGGATTCGGATGCCCTTGTCCAGGGCCTTGGTCATGTCGTACACGGTCAGCGCGGCGACCGTAGCTGCGACCATCGCCTCCATCTCCACCCCGGTCCCCGCCACTGTCGCCGCCGTCGCGCGGATCTCCACCCCACCCGCCACCACCGTCGCCTGCACATCCACAAAGCTCAAAGCCAACGGATGACACATCGGAATCAGCTCGCTGGTGCGCTTGGCCGCCTGGATCCCCGCAAACCGCGCCACCTCCAGCGGATTGCCCTTGGGGTTCCGCGGCAGCGCCGCCAGCACCGCATCGTTCAGTTCCACGAACGCGCTCGCCACGGCCTCCCGCCGCGTCTCCGCCTTCGCGCTCACGTCCACCATGTGCGCCTGCCCTGCTTCATCGAAGTGCGATAGCTTGCCGCTCACGGCGTAGATACCTCCAGGCACGGCGAATTTCGGGAGAATAAGCCCAGATATACATGCCGAAGGTGAAGGTCCAGAAGCACTCTTCGTAAGTCGGGAGACGGTGTTTCGTCAGGAGGCCGAAGAAAGCATGAAAGGCGTTACCTCCGCAGTAGACAATCGCTGCGAAATTCAATACGTGGCGGAGGGTAATGCACGTCGATCGGAATGTGATCCCCATGCGTGCCATCCTACCGCAGCAACACCCGCACCGTCTCACCCGCCTTAAACCCTTCCACCCCCGCTGGCAGCACCACATAGCAATTCCCGCGAGCATTCGCAGCCACGTCCCCCGACCCCTGCCACCCCACCACCCGCACAGTCACCGCCTCCCAGTCGCCCACCAGCTCCGCGGGCAGGAACCGCGTCACCCTCACGCCGCCCTTCACATCGTCGGCGAGCCGGGCCTCCACGAAGCGGGGCGCGATCTCCTCGCGCCCCGCCAGCGCCCGCAGCATCGGCGCGACAAACAGCCCAAACGTCACCTGCGTCGATACCGGATTCCCGGGCAGCCCAAAAAAATACGTCCACCCGCCCTCGCGAGGCAGCCGCCCAAACACGACCGGCTTGCCCGGCTGGATCAGCGCGCCGGTAAAAAAGAACTCCGCGCCCAACTCCGCGAGCACCTCTTCCACCAGGTCGTACTTGCCCATCGAGACGCCACCCGACAGCACCAGCAAATCCGCCTTCCTGCCCTCGGCAATCCGCGCCCGCACATCCTCCCGCGTGTCCCGGGCGACGGCGACCCGCATCGCCTCGCCACCTTCGGCCCGCACCATCGCCGCCAGCGCATAGCTGTTCGAGTTGCGGATCTGCGTCGCATCCGGCGCGACGTCGAGCTCCACCAGCTCATCGCCCGTCGCCACAATCGCCACCGCCGGGCGGACGAACACCGGCAGCGTCGCACACCCACAACTCGCCGCGACCGCGATCTCAGCCGCTCCAATCACGGTGCCCGCGCGCAACACACCCACGCCCGCCCGGGCCTCGGCGCCTCGCGGAACCACATTCTCCCCGGCGCTCGCCGTCCGCCCGGAAGCCAGTCGCAACCATCCCGCCTCCAACGCCACATGCTCGACCATCGCGACCGCGTCCGCGCCCTCGGGCAGCGGCGCTCCGGTCATAATCTCGACCGCTTCTCCTTCCCCAACCGCTTTGCCACTCCAGGCCTCACCCGCTCGCACGGCTCCCACAACCCGCAACCGCTCTCCAGCATCGGCGGCTCGCACCGCAAACCCGTCCCTCGTCGCCCGGTCGAACGGAGGCAGGTCGCGGTCCGCCAAAACGCGCTTCGCCAGCACCCGCCCCACCGAGTCCAGCAGACCCACCGACTCAATCTGTCTCGCCGCAGCCCCACCGCGAGCGCGCTCCAGCACAACCCCCAGCGCCGCATCAAAACTCAACACCCGCTCGCCCACAGCGCCTCCTCAAAGCAACACAGGCCCCGACCAACGGTCAGGGCCTGTCTCGTCCTTCTCTACGCTCTACCCTCTACGCTCTACTCACTTCTTCGGGGCCTTATATTTCGTCGTAATCGTTTCTCCCATCCCGGTCAGGATGGCTTTGACCTCACCTGCCAGCGGGCTATCTGGCGCCAGTTCCAGAAACTTCTGGTACGCCTCGATGCATCCCGGCGGCGTGACGTACTTGCCGTTCTTGTCGACCGTAGCCTTGGCAATCAGCGATTGCCCCTTGATGTAATACGGCATAGGTTTGGTGGGATCGGCTGCGATCGCCTTGTCCGCCGCCGCCGCGGCCTCATCGCCGTGGCCTGCGTTGAAGAGTACGGCCGCCTCATTGCCGTACACCAGGCCGGCGCTTGCCGGGGCGATCTTCACCGCGTTGTCGTACGCGGCCTGCGCATCGTCCAGCTTGCCTATCTTGGCTTCGTCGTTGCCGATGGAGTTCCATGCGATTCCCGCGTCACCCGGGTTTGGCTTCTTCGCCGCGGCGTTCACCTCAACGCCTTTCTTGTAGGAAACGATCGCGTCGTTGTACTGCTGAACGATGGCGGGATCGGACATGAAAGTCTTCCCGGCGGCCTTGGAATCATGCTCGGCCTTGGCATTCTGTGCCTGCGCCAGGTTCATCCACAGCACCGATTCATCGGGCTTCTGCACGGTCGCCTGCTGCATCGTCTTGATGTCCTGGTCGTAGTTGGGGTTCTCGGACTTCAGGTCGGCGGCCACCGCCTTCAACGCCGCATTCAAATTGGCGATCACTTTGTTGTCATTGATCGTTGCCCCGGCGCGCTTCTTGTACTCCTCCAGGGCCTTCCGGTCTTCCGGGCTCATCTTGTCGATGTACTCTTTGCGCGTCATGTCGAAGTCCAGGGTCTTGTCGTCGCCGGCCTTGAACGTGACTTCGAGGTAGTCGATATTCTTGTCGCCTTGCGTGACGACCGCCAGGTAATCCCCAGGCGCGATCCCCGTCCCCTTGTAGTCGCCATTGGCGTCAATGTCGAAGGTGTTCTTGTACTTGCGGTCCTTCGGCTCGACCGTCTTGTCGGTCGTGAATTTTACCTGTCCGGTGGCGAGCGCCATCCCCGCGGCATTTTGCACATGGCCGTGAACGCTGGCCGTTTCCTGCGCAAGCGCCGTCACCGGCACAAGCATTGCTATCGGCAGAATCGCCGCCGCGGCCAGCAAGCTGAATAGTCTGAGCTTTTTCATCGTTGTTCCCCTCATCGTCAGTATCGAAAATCCACGCCCGCTCCGCCGTCTCCGCACGGCTCTAACGCGCGGCATACGGGACCGGGTCGACCGCCCCGGCTTCGCGAAACGCCCGCAGCCGCAGCGCGCAGCTTTCGCACACTCCGCAAGCCTCGGTTTCGCCCGAGTAGCACGACCACGTTACATGGTATGGAGCGCCAAGTTCAACTCCGAGCTTCACAATCTCCGCCTTCTTCAACCGGATCAGCGGCGTCACCACCGCAATCTCCCCGTCTTTGGTGCCTTCCCGGATCAGCCGGTTGAAGGCGTCATAGAACGCCGGCCGGCAGTCGGGATAGCCCGAGCTGTCCTGCTCGACGGCACCGATAAACACCGTTCCCGCGCCCAGCACCTCCGCCCAACTTACCGCCGCGCTCAAAAAATGCGCGTTGCGAAACGGAACATACGTCACCGGCACATCGCTCCCACGCCGCTCCGAGGTCTTCTCCATCGCATCCGCATCCGGCACGGCAATAGAGCTGTCGGTCAAGGCCGACCCTCCGATGTGCCGGAACAGATCCGTCTTCAGCTCCAGCAACTCCTTCAGCCCGACCGCCGCGGCCACCGCGCGCGCCGACTGCAACTCATGCGCCTCGGTCCTCTGGCCGTAGCTGAAGTGCAGCCCATAGCTGTCATAATCGCGGGCGGCCAGCGTCGCGCACACGGTCGAATCCATGCCCCCGGAAAGACACACGACAGCCTTTGGCCGGCTCATGCCAGGTCGTCCTCCGGATCGATCGACTCGCCCACCGACCCCAGCAACTCCTGCGCCGCCGCCTCGTCCTTGCGGCTCACCAGCAACTGCGACCCCAGCGCCATGGACACCAGGCTATTGGCGTTCTCGCCCTGAATAAACACGCGAATGCCATCCGCCTCCAGCGCGCCCTTGGCCATCTGCGCTTCCGACGGATTCAAAAACTCCGCCACCGCCACATAGTCCGACCCATCGTCATTAGCTTCTTCTTTACGAGTATCCATAAGTCCTTTCACCGACACTTCCGGCGAGCATCTGCCTTCCTTCGCGAAACTTTGCTCACTCCGCGAACTTTGCGTCAAGGCACTTGCTCTTGCCGTGGCTCTTCTTCAGATGCGCCGACGCCCTACTTCATCTCGATCGACTGCAAATGAAACGTAATCGTCCCCCAGAACAACCTCGCCTGTATCTGCACCGGAATATGCCTCGGATCGTCCGTGTACCAGATCCAGATATGCCCGCGGTTCTTCACGATGCCTTCATCCGCCAGCGGTTCCACCTTCACCGTATTGAACGTCCCGGCAGGGGTCTTGATCTCCTCTTTCGCCTCAACCTTCATGTTGACGGTGACGGTACGCATCGAATCCGCCAGCGGAAACGCGACGATCTGCCCCACCACCATCGGCTGCGACGCGGCGTAAAAAATCGCCGACAGAGAGTCCGTCACGCACGCGGGAACATTCGCTTCCTTCTGCGTCGCGGTGCCCTTGACCAGGTTTTTCTCATACTGGTTCTGCTTGCCGTGGGTATAGTCGAACGTCAGTTCGCTGGAAATCTTGCGCCGGCCTTCCGAAATCTGCTTGTTGAATCCCGTCGAACACCCCGTCTTCGTATCGAACCCCGATTGAAACCTGTCGATCACCGGAAACAGCATATTGACAGCGCCGCTGGTGTCGGCGGTCGCCGTAATTTTCTCCGCGTCTCCCACCTGCTCCAGGTGAAACACTGCGGTCCCGGCGGTAAATACTCGCCAGTCGACCGAGAACGTCAGCGTCTCTTTGGGCAGATACGTAAACCCCGGTGGCGGAGGCGTCAGGACCGGGATCGGCTTCTGCACGACCGGAGCCGGCTTGGAAAAAATCTGCGCGTGTACCCCACCCCCAGCCAGCAGGGAAGCCACCGCAATCCAGCGTGCAAAAATCCTCAAAATCGCGTGCTCCTCTTGAATTGGACGGTCCCCTTGGCTCCGCGTCTTCGGACCCTTGTCACTTCCCGCGAAACAGCAGCATCCGGGCGATCAAAACCGCATAAATGGCGGCTGCGCCCATGCCAGCATTGTACTCGCGATGATGCAGATAACGCTCGCCGGAGAACCTTCCGGCCACCGCCCCAAACCGCGCCGGCGTCAAGCGTGGCAGCAGCCTCGGCACCCGTTCCGCATACGCTCCAAACTCCGGAAAAGTCGCCCGCAAAAACGTCTCCTCCGACAAAATCGTCGGCACATAGATCGCCAGGAACATCCCCACCAGCAACACCACCAGCCACCAGCGTCCCGCGGCGACAGCAAAACCAAACGCAATGCTCATCGACCCGAGATACAGCGGGTTGCGCGTATAGGCATACGGCCCGGTGACCGTCAGTTCCGCATTCTTCTTCACATATCCAGCCGCGTACGCCCGCAGCCAAACCCCGGGAACGACCAGCAGCAAACTCCACGCCAGCGACCGCCAGCTCGGCGCGGCAAAAATCAGAAACACCGCCGCCACCACAAAACCCAGCGGGACCCGAATCCGCCGCGCGATCTTCTGCCAAGTAGTCTTCTCCGAACCCATCCCTCCATTCTCTCAAACCCTACTCGCAACTCATAACTGACAACTCAAAACTCATAAGAACCCCACCGCAGCGGGGAGCTGAACAGCCCTGCCTTTATCTCTACGCTCAAAACCTCTTCGCTCTGCGCTGTACAAAACCCTCGCTCCTCGCTCCCTCAACCCTCGCCCCTCAACAATCTTTCTACGGCCTCGACCACCTCCGGCACCTCCACCCTCCCCAACCCATGATCGATCTCCTCGACCCGCTTATGGCTGGTCACCGAGGACTCATGCCGCAGCACCTTGCAAACCCCCGGCCCCCACGGCCCGTTTCTGGCCGGATTCGTCGGCCCATACAGGCCCACCACCGGAACTCCCAGCGTCGCCGCCAGGTGCATCGGCCCAGTGTCTCCTCCGACCAGCAAATCCGTCCGCCGCATCAGCGCCACCAACCCCGACACGTTGCACACCACCATCCTCGCCGCGCCACCACTCGCCGCGACGACCTTCAGCGGCACCGCCTCATCCTTCCGCACCGCATTCACCACTACGTCGAACCCCTGCCCCCGCAACACCTTCGCCAGCTCTCCAAACCGCTCTACCGGCCACTGCTTCGCCCCCCATCCTCCGCCCGCGGCCAGCACGCACATCGGACGCGCCACAACCTCTTCCGCCGCCCAATTCTCCGCCCACTCCTCGCGCGGCAATTCGACAAACGCCGGAGCCAGCTCCACTCCCGCCGCCGCTGCCAGCAGCGCCGCGCCCTGCTCCACCACATGCACGCCCCGGCGCGGAAATCGCGTCTTGTACAGCCGCGCGGCCAGCGCCTCGCGCGGGTCGGCATAGCCGACAAACCGCGGCGCTTTCGCAAACCCTCCCAGCACCGCCGACCGCAGCGTCCCCTGCATGTCGACGACCACATCGTACCCGCCCGCGCGCAATTCTTTCCGCAACCCGCCCACGGAACGCAGTGTCTGAATCGACAACGGCGCCCGCGACCACAACCTGGTCTCCGCCAGATAAACTCGCCCGACGACAGGCCCATTGCCCTCTGCGTTCACCAGCAGCCGGGCCCAGCGCGGGTCCACCACCCAATCGATCTCCCACTCCGGTCGCGCCCTGCGCAGCGCGGTCACCGCCGGCAGCGCATGGAGCACGTCCCCCATCGCCCCTACGCGCACGATCAGCACCTTCATGCCAACCGCTCTTTCAGGTCGTTCATCACTGCCTCCGCGTCGACAAACTCCACATCAAGCTCTACCACCACCACCGGCCCCACGGTTTCCAGCCACTTCCGCAAAACGTCGGTCAGCTTCACCGCATCTTTCTCGGTCGTCACAAAACCGCTCGCCTTGCGCCGTTTCGCTACGTCGAGCAGCTGTTCGACGTCGGCCGCCGTAAACCGATGATGGTCGGGAAACGCCACCGTTTCGACGATCCCGCACCCCGCATCCATCAGCATCTCCGCGAACCCCTCCGGACGGGCGATGGCGCAGAACGCCACCGGCCTGAGCCCCGCGCTCAGCACCCCCAGCGGCGCCGGAAAGCGCAGCCTCCGCCGTATCTGCCACAGCGTCACGCTCTTATGCACGATGTGATGGATCCGCGGCGCGATCCGCTTGAACTCCCGGTCGCGCACCACGATCACATCCGCCCGCTGCAGCGCTTGCGGCCGCTCGCGAAGGTTCCCCGCCGGCAATAGATAGTCGTCCAGATCGGCAGTCGTCACCAGCGCCACATCCACCTTCCGCGCCAGCCGCCGATGCTGAAACCCATCGTCCAGAATGTGTACTTTGAACCTGTCATTTTCTGTTTTCTTGTTGTCATCCTTCGCCGCAGGCGGAGGATCTGCGTCTCTCTTCCCAGCCACGACCTCCTCCAGCCGCGACACCGCCGCACTCTTCTCCGCTTTCTTCCCCGCGGCAAGGCGATTCTTCCCCACCCACACCGGCACGCCCGTCCGGCGCGCGATCAACACCGGCTCATCGCCAAACCGCCTTGCATCGTCGCCCGAAACCACCTCGACGCGCCTGCCCTTGCGCCCGTATCCCCGCGTCAATACGTCGACGGTCCACCCATGCTCATCCAGCAGCCTGGCCAGCGCGATCACCGTCGGCGTCTTGCCCGCCCCTCCGGCGGAAAGCGAACCCACGCTCACCACCGGCCGCTGCAACCGCCGCGCTCGCAGCCCGCCGATGTTGCGCAGCGCATCCTTCATCCCGACGACAGCCGCATACAGCGGAACCAGCGGCCACGCCCAGTTGCGTCGCGTGCTCAAATAGCCACTCCCGCGCGGACCATCTCGACCACGGCCTCGACGGCCCGTCCGGTAGCTCCCTGTTCCTGCTCAAATACTCGCCGTCCCCGCTCGCCCCTCGCTTTCGCCGATTCACGATTCGTCAACAGTTCCCTGAACGCGATTTCCAATTCCATCTCATCCTTTACGATGCGAATCGCATCCGCGTCGATCATTTTGCCCACAATGTCGCGGAAGTTCTCAAACGAAGGCCCCATCACCACCGGCACACCAAACTGCGCCGGTTCCAAAGGATTATGCCCACCGCGCTTCACCAAACTCCCACCGACAAAAGCAACATCCGCTACACCATACACCGCTGCCAGGTCCCCGATCGTATCAAGTACCACGATATCCAGCGCGCCCTTTCGCCCCTGCACAAAATTGGGTGGCCCATCCTTTGCGTTCTTCGCAAAGGGTGGGGTGCCTTCCTCGGCTGCCATCCAATCCCTCGCCAAGGCGTATGAAAACTCCATCGCAACTGCTTCGACCTCCCCAAACCTTTCAGGATGCCGCGGAGCCAGCACCAGCAGCGCCTCCAACTCCCGCCGCACCATGCCTTCCCAAGCCTGGATCGCCATCTCGTCTTCACTCAACTTCTTGTCGTTTAGACGAGCAACCGTGCTCCCCGCCACCACCACCGGCCGCCCCGCCGCAACCTCCCGAATCAACTCCGCCACCCGGCTCTCCCTCGGAGCCCGCACGTCATACTTCAAATTCCCACCCACCCTCACCGCATCCTTACGAGCGCCCATCGCCGCCAGCCGCCGCGCATCTTCCTCCGTCTGCGCCATCCACAGGTTCACCCGGCGCAGCGTACCGGTCCATATCGCCGGGGCCCACTTCCGCCGCGCAAACGTCCGATCGCTCACCCGCGCATTCACCACCGCCACCGGCACGCCCGCGCGCGAGCACTCATACAGCACCCGCGGCCACAACTCGCTTTCCATCAGCACCAGCGCCGCCGGCCGCAGCGCCCGCAGATATCGCCGCACCGCCCACGCAAAATCCAGCGGCATATAGAACACCCGTTCCGCCCCAAACCGTTCCCTCGCCAGCGCCTGCCCGGTCCGCGTCGTCGTCGAGACCACCACGCGAAACCCCTCGCCCAACGCCGCTTCCAACTCCCCTACCAGCCGCGTAGCCGCCAGCGCTTCCCCCACGCTTACCGCATGGACCCACACCACCTTCCGCCCCCGCACGGCCTCCAGCAACGCTACAGGTATGCGTCCCAGCCGCTGCCCCAGACCCTCGCGATAACGTCCGGTCGTCGCCATCCGATACAGCCACCACGGCGCGCTCACCGTCAGCGCCGCCACGAGCATCAGGCTGTAGAGCGTCAGCATCATGCTCTGTACTCCACCGCGCTCATTGCCCACGTCATATGCTCAGAGGATAATCGAATCCATGCGTTGCCCCACCATAGCGTCCGCCATCGCGCTTGCCCTGCTGCTTCCGCTGGCCCTTCCGGCGCGCGCCGACAAGCCCCGCAAGCCCACGCCCGCGCTCCCGGCAGCCCAATATCCGCTCCACGACACGCACGACAAGATCACCGTTGCCGCCGAGCCCGGCGACATCAAGGACGCCATCCCCAACACCCGTCTGGACTACGCCCACCACGGCTTCCTGCCCATCCGCGTCATCATCACCAACGATTCCGACCAGGCCCTCACCCTCGACGACGCCCGCATCCACTTCATCAGCGCCCACAACGACACCGTGCAGGCCGCCACCGACGACGACCTGCAGCGCCGCCTCTTCTCCCGCAAGTACGTCTCCGACTCGCACATCCCGCTGCCCGCGCCGCTGCCCTCGATCCCCATCCACCACAAGCAGGTGGACAAGCAAATCCTCGCCGACGACAACGACTTCGGCTTCGCTTCCACCACGGTCGCGGCCCACACCACGGCTTCCGGCTATCTCTACTACGACGTCCGCGACCTCGACGACCCGGTCCTCGACCACGCTACGCTGGAGGTCCGCGAAGTCCGCATCGCCAGCACCAACAAGGAAATCGACTCCTTCGAAATCCCCCTCAAACCCACCCCCGAATCCAAATCCACCCCCGCCCCACCCGCGAAGCCTTAAACCGAGAACCCACAACCCGATGCTCCACATCCGTCCCGCCACGCCCACCGACATCCCCACCATCCTCCGCTTCATCCACGAACTCGCCGCTTACGAGCGCGCCCCGGACGCCGTCGTCGCCACCGAGGCCGACCTTCTCCGCGACGGCTGGGGACCAACACCCCGCTTCACCGCCCTCATCGCCGACTGGCACCAAACCGAGAACGGACAACCGACAACCGAGAACCCCATCCCCGCCGGTTTCGCCCTCTACTTCACCAGTTACTCCACCTGGCGCGGCCACCACGGCATCCGCCTCGAAGACCTTTACGTCACGCCATCGCTGCGAGGGAAAGGAATCGGCAAAGCCCTCCTCGCCAAACTCGCGGGGATCGCCGTCGAGCAGGGCTGCCCGCGCCTCGAGTGGGACGTCCTCGACTGGAACGCCCCCGCCATCGCGGTCTACGAAGCCATCGGCGCCGAAATTCTCACCGAATGGCGCATCATGCGCCTCTCCGGCGAAGCCCTCCACGCCCTCGCAACTCTCGCCGGGGTTTGAAGCCGTTGGCGGCTCCACGGCGTGACTTTCTGTTGACAAATCCCTGTGGAGAGAATCAACTAAAGGTGTACCAAGTAAAGCCCCCAGGTGGTTGCTAACCCGGCCTGGAGGGTTATAGTTAGAACACCAGCTTTACTACGACGATCAAAGCCACAAAAATGATTGCGGTAACGACGACTACAAGAGTCCCCGGAACCGAAATCGATCCTTGAGCCTTAGCCATACCAAGTTTGCTCATGGTCTAGTCTCCTTTCTTTACGGAACGCCCCGGAGCTCTTACTCCGGGGCGTTCTCTATTCGCACAAGGCGAATGTTGAACTGTCCCGGCCTTGTGCCCTGTACGCAGCAACCAGAAAGAAGACCCGTCCAGTGTCTCACTGACTGCAGCCTGCCGAGGCGTGCGAAAAGAAGCTCCGCCACCACGTATCCTTGAACCAATGAAGAAAATCCACATCATCGGCGGCGGTCTCGCCGGCCCCGAAGCTGCCCTGCAAGCGGCTGCCGCCGGCTGCGACGTTACCCTCTTCGAAATGCGTCCCACTCGCTCCACCGAAGCCCATCAAACATCCGACTTCGCCGAGCTCGTCTGCTCCAACTCCTTGAAATCCGAGTCCGAAAACTCCGCCCCCTGGCTCCTCAAGCAGGAAATGCGCCGCGCCAACTCCTTCCTCCTGCAAGCCGCCGATCAAAGCGCCGTCCCCGCCGGCCACGCCCTCGCCGTCGACCGCACCATCTTCTCGCAGAAGGTCGCCGCGCTCATTGAAGCGCATCCCAACATCACGGTCGTCCGCGAAGAAGTCACCACGCTCAACGAGCGCGACCCCGACACGATCACCATCCTCGCCTCCGGCCCGCTTACATCTCCCGCGCTCGCCGCCGAACTCCAACGCCTCACCGGCTCAGAACACCTCGCCTTCTACGACAGCATTTCCCCCATCGTCGACGCCTCCACCATCGACATGGACAAGGTCTACTTCGCCGCCCGCTGGGACAAAGGCACCGCCGACTACATCAACTGCCCCTTCACCAAAGAGGAGTACGACACCTTCCTCGACGCCCTCACCACCGCCGAAGCCGTCGTCCCCAAACCCTGGGAACAAATCCCCGTCGATCTTCCATCCGGCACGCCGCGCGAACACGGAGTAGAAGGGGGCTTCAGCCCCCTGTCAGAGCCCACCCCCGAACCGGGCTTTAGCCGCAACGTTTTTACACCGACAACCGAGAACCCCCAACCCACAACCCCTCTTCAATACTTCGAAGGCTGCCTCCCCATCGAAGAAACCGCCCGCCGCGGCCGCGACACCCTCCGCTTCGGTCCGATGAAACCCGCCGGCCTTACCAACCCCAAAACCGGCCGCTGGCCCTACGCCGCCGTGCAACTTCGTCAAGAAAACTTACGCGCAGATTCTTACAACCTCGTCGGCTTCCAGAACCACCTCAAGTTCGGCGAGCAGAAACGCGTCCTCCGCCTCATCCCGGGGCTTGAAAACGCAACCTTCCTCCGCTACGGCCAGATCCACCGCAACACCTACATCCACGCCCCCACGCTGCTGACCGAAACGCTGCAACTCCGCGCCCACCCCAACATCCTCATCGCCGGCCAGCTTTCGGGCGTCGAAGGCTACACGGAGTCGATCGCTTCGGGCCTCCTCGCCGGTCGCTACGCCGCCGCCCTCGCCCGCGGTGAGCAGCCCGAACCCGCTCCCCGCCTCAGCGCCAACGGCTCGTTGATCCACTACATCACCCACGCCGACGCCAAGAAATTCGCTCCGGCGAACATCACCTTCGACCTGCTTCCACCGCTCGAAGACGACCTCCGCAAGCGCATACGCGACAAAAAAGAACGCCACCGCATCCAGTGCGAGCGGGGTCTCGATGCCTGGACAAACTGGCTCAATTCCCCGCTCGTATCCGGCGTATGATTCATCCATGGCCGTCATCCACATTTCGGAAGCCGAAGCCGCAAAGGACCTCACAGTTGTCATAGCGAAGGTTCGCGCTGGCGAAAGCGTAGTAATTGAGAGCGGAGACGAAGCCTTCTCCGTCATTCCATTTCGACGACTACTCAATAAGCCGCGCCTGATTACAGACGTATTGGCCGATCTGGAAGCCCGTGGTTCGAAAGCACTCCTCCCCAAGGGTTTCGCTGACGCCGTGGAAGACGGAATCCGAGCCCATGAGCATGAAAGGCTGGAAGACTCTTGGGAGTCATCGTAGATTCAAGCGTCATCATCAGAGCAGAACGCGCCCGCGAATACCCCACAGTGCTCATCAGACGCATTCTCTCGACGGTGGGACCTCAGGAAATTGCATTGTCGACGGTCGGCCTCACCGAATTGGTACATGGCACCTACCGTGGGAGCACGAACGCGGCGCGTATCCTCAGTCGAGCGTTTCTCGATGAGATTCTTTCCTCGTTGCCGGTCTACGACTACACACCTGAAGCGGCAGAAATAGCCGGAAGAATCGATGCTGAAGAGCGGATCAAAGGATTCCACATCCCTTTCGCCGACCTCCTCATCGGCGCAACGGCCCTCTCCCTCAACTTCGCCATCCTCACCTCGAACGAGCGCCACTTCCGCCTCATCCCCGGCCTCACAGTAATCCCGTTCTAGTCCGTCCCATCACAAAAATTCCGCCAACCGTCCCAAATGCGATAGCCTTCCACCAACCCCCGGAGGTCCTCCGTTGCGACCACTTTCCGCCGTAGACGCTGTCTCGCCCGCATGGCATCACGTCCACCGGCTGCTCCTCGCCCGCCGCGACTGGCGCACCATCCTCAAGATCGGCGCCGTCGCCGTCTTCGCCGAGGTCGGAGGCTGCAACAGCTCCTTCGGCAAGGGTGGAAACTTCGGGGCGGGCAGAGCACCGGCGATCATGGCCGCTGTCGTCGCCTTCTTCGTGCTCATCAGCATCGTCGCTGTGCTCATCGGACTGCTGCTCTTCTACATCAGCTCGCGCCTGCAGTTCGTCCTCTTCGACGTGGTCCTCCGCAGCGACACCACGGTCGCTCCCGTCTGGAGCCGCTATGGCGCGGTCACCTGGCGCTGGATGCTGCTCAAATTCCTGTTCTTCATCGCAGCCCTCCTGTGCCTCGCGCCCGTCGTCGTCCCGATGGTCGTCCGCATCGTCCACGCACCCGGCGGACATCTGGCAAATCCCGCGTCGTTCATCGTCTCCATGATTGGGTCCGTCCTTCTCATCCTGCTCTTCGTTTTCATCATCGCCGTCTGCTACGTCCTTTTGCGCGACTTCGGTCTCCCCTCGATGGCGCTTGAAAACGCTCCCATGAGCGTCACCGTCACGCGAGTGCTCCGCCTCATCCAGGCCGAGCCCGGACAGATAGCGCTCTACCTCCTTATCCTGCTGGCCCTCCGGATCGTCTGCGGCATCGTCTGTTACATCTGCCTCTTCTTCGCGGCGCTCATCGCGGCGATCCCGTTCGGCGGCGCCGGCCTTGCCCTCTGGCTCTCTCTGCGCCACTCCGACACCGCCGGCCACATCGCCATGATCGCCGGCGGCATCCTCCTGGGCGCCGTCTTCGTTATCCTTGTCATCCTCGCCGCCATCATGATCTTCGGCTACATGTTCACCTTTTTCCAGGCGTACACGCTTTACTTCCTCGGCGGCCGTTACCCGCTTCTCGGAGCCTACCTCGACGCCCAACCCCAACCCCAATGGACTCCGCCCCCAGCCCCTGCCCAGCCCCCGGCCGGCTTTGGACCCATCGCCTCTCCACCCACAGACCCAGCCTTGTCCTGAGAAAGTATTTCCCATGCCAATCACCGGCACGCAAATCTGGCAACTGGAAACTCGCAACTGGCAACTGTAATCCCACCCACACCGCCGATTAACCGCCACGCAACCGCACCCATCGCCCACAGTTCCTATAATGGAGTTTGGCGCTGTGAAGCGCGGGAGAGAACGGCAAATGGCACCGAAGCGCGATCAGAAGAAGAGACTCGGCAAGAAGCACCGGCAGGCCAGCACCCGCCCCAAGCTCGGCAAGAGCGCGCCACGCGGCACAGCCGTCACCGGGGCCGTCTCGCCCAAGAAGCGCAAGGAGATCGCCGCCAAAAAGGCCGCCATCGCCAAGGCAAAACTCACCCCCACGCGCAGCCCCGAAAACGAGCGCCGCAAGATCATCGGCGACGCTCCGGAACCCGGCACCGCGCCGAAGAAATCAGACCGCTACAAGGGCGACGACGACACACGCCGCAAGGGCTCGCACATTGTCGGCGGACCGCAATACCGCGGCGTCGCCGGTGAGGACGCAGCCGAGCGCGCAGGCTGGCGCGAGGCCGCCATGCTCGCCGAGCAGTTGACCCTCGCCACCACCGGCGCCAGCAGCGAAGTCGCGGCGATGGCGCTGGTCGCCATCTGCGGTCGTCCCAACGTCGGCAAGTCGACGCTCTTCAACCGCCTCACCGGCACCCGCCGTTCGATCGTCGGCGACGAGCCCGGCATCACCCGCGACCGCATCTACGGCGAAGTCGAGTGGAACGGACGCACCGTCCGCCTGGTCGACACCGGCGGCGTCGTGCCCGACGACGAAGCCCTCATCCCCGCCGAAATCTTCCGCCAGGCCCGCGTCGCGCTCGAAGAAGCCGACGCCACGGTGATGGTCGTCGACGGCCGCTCCGAACTCGCCGCGCCCGACCTCGAACTCGCCAAGCTGCTGATGCGCGGCGGCAAGCCTGTGTTTCTCGCGGTCAATAAGATCGACGCGCCCGAACTCGCCGCCGCTGCGGAAAACTTCCGCCGCCTCGGCTTCCGCAACGTCGTCCCCGTCTCGGCCGAGCACGGCTCCGGCATCGGGGATTTGCTCGACGAAGTCTGGGCCGTCCTGCCCGACGAGGGCCACACCCAGGAAGACCTCCGCGCCGAGTTCGTCCAGCGCGAATCCATCGACTTGATGGAAGGCCTCGAAGAAGAGGAGCTCGAAGACATGGACGGCGGCGGCGACGCCCTCGCTCCCCCCCCCGAACCTCCCGACGAATCGGGTGCCCCAGGTCTCGATTCTGAGACCTGGGATTCCACGGAACCTAAGGAACGCCGCCTCCGCTCGCACGGCGAGCACGTACTGCGTGAGACGAAGGTTGCCATCATCGGCCGCCCCAACGTCGGCAAATCCACGCTGCTGAACGCCCTCACAGGAGAAGACCGCGCCATTGTTTCTCCCATCGCCGGCACCACTCGCGATGCAGTGGATGAAGTTGTCGAGCGCGACGGACACAGCTTCCGCTTCATCGATACGGCCGGCATCCGCCGCAAGGGCAAGACCAAGCTGCTCGCCGAAAAGCTGTCGGTGATTATGAGCCGCAAGCACCTTGAAGCTGCCGACGTCGCGCTGCTGGTCATCGACGCGGGTGAGGGAATCGCCGCGGCCGACGCGAACATCGGCGGCTACGCCCACGAGAGCGGCCGCTCGGTCATCATCGTGGTCAACAAGTGGGACCTCATGACGAAGGTCGGGCCTGATGGCATGAGGCTCTTCGATGGCAAGCCTCCCGCAGACCAGAAAATTTACGAGCAGCAGATTCGAGACTCGCTGAAGTATCTCGACTATGCGCCGCTGGTCTTCGTTACCGCTTCCGAAGACAAGGGCATGGACGCGCTCTTCAAGAAAGTCGAACTTGTCTCCCGCGAGCGCCGCAAGCGCGTCACTACCGGGCAGATGAACCGCTTCCTCGACAAGGTCGACTTCCAGCGGGCGTCGGTGCCGATGAACAAGCGCGTCCGCATCTACTACATGACCCAGGCCGCGGTGGCTCCGCCAACCTTCGTTCTCTTCACCGACCGCGACGTCAAACTCCACTTCAGCTATGAGCGCTTCCTCGCCAACGAAATCCGCGACAGCTTCAAATTCATCGGCTCGCCGATCTGGTTCAAAGTCAAAGCCCGCAACAAAAAGAAAAAAGAGTAAACAATTAACGCTGCTCAGAGTCGGCTAAGAGCCGCTGTCGGAGAGCGAGCTTTGAAGGGGCGGGACTTCAGTCCCGCCATAAGCTAGCGCTGAATCGGCGTGGCTTTAGCCACTGAGGGAAACCCGCCAAAGATAAAACAGGCTCTTTTAGAACCCTCCAGGCCCGGGCGAACAAACGGCGTCTATCATCAACCTAGCCGATGCCCGCACTCACCCAAATCGAAACCGAGCAAAAGCTTCCGACGCTCCACGACTTCTTCCACCCCGGCGGCCTGCTCGCAAAATCCTCGCTGGCCTTCGAGCACCGCCCCGGGCAATATCTGATGGCCAAGGCCATCGAGCAGGCCTTCGCAGACAAGCGCCACCTCATCGTCGAAGCCGGCACCGGCACCGGAAAAACCCTCGCGTATCTTTTGCCAGCTCTGAGAAGGGCACGCGAGCAGAAGCAGCGCATCATCATCTCCACCGGCACAAAAAACTTACAGGAGCAGCTTTACTTCAAGGACATCCCGTTCCTCGAAACCATCCTCGGCCCACTCCGCGTCTGCTACATGAAGGGCCGGGCCAACTACGTCTGCCGGCAGAAACTGTATGCCCTGCGCGACAATCCGCTGCTCAACGGCCTAGACGAAATCTCGCAGTTCAACGCGATCCTCCAGTGGGAGCGGGCGACGGAAACCGGAGACCGCGCCGAGATCGACGCACTTCCCGAGCACTCGCCGTTGTGGCACAAACTCGACGCCCGCTCCGAAGTCTGCCTCGGCCAGAGCTGCCCCAACTGGGAGCCGTGCTTCGTCACCGGCATGAGGCGCAAGGCGCTGGAGTCGGACATCGTCATCGTCAACCACCACCTCTTCTTCGCGGACCTGAACATCAAGCTGCAAGCCGCCGGAGCGCCCGATGCCGGCATCCTGCCTGAGGCCGCCGCGGTCATCTTCGACGAGGCCCACGAGCTCGAAGACATCGCCAGCAACTACTTCGGCGTGGCCCTCACCAACTCCCGCTTCGACGAGCTGGCTCGCGACACCGACTCCATGCTCCGCGCCAAAAACGCCAGCAGCTCCTCCATCGAGTCCGCAACCCAGACCCTCCGCGAGCGCTCGCGCCTCTTCTTCGGCTCGCTCCCGTCCGGACCGTCCAATCTCGGCCGCCTTGAATTCACCGACCGCCCCGACTTCCTCGAAGCCCGCGGCGAAGCCTACATCGGCGCGACCAACGCGCTGCAACGCCTCGAAGGAGAACTGGAGCGCCTGCGCGAAGTCGAAGAAGCTAGCGGCCTCCGCAAGCGCGCCGCGGACATACGGAACCACCTCAAATTTCTCCTCGAATCCGACGACCCCAACACCGTCTTCTGGATCGAGCGCCGCGCCACCCAAAACCTCCGCAACGCCGCGCGTAACGCCTCTACAACTTGGGGTGACCCATCTTCGCCGATGGCTTCATCATCGGCTAAGGTGGGCCCGGCGGCGGACTTCCAGGCCTTCACCACCCACCTCCAGGCCACCCCCATCGACGTCTCCACCATCCTCGCCGAAACCCTCTTCACCCACTACCCCACCATCGTCCTCACCTCCGCCACCCTCGCCGTGGCCGACTCCACCGGTACCCCCACCTTCGACCACCTCAAGAAACGCCTTGGCATCCCCTTCCCCAAAGAACTCCTCGTCCCCTCGCACTTCGACTATTCAAAGCAGGCGCTCCTCTACCTGCCGAACAACATGCCACCCCCGCGCGCCCCCGACTTCCTCCCCCAGGCCGCCGAAAAAATCCGCCGCGTCCTCGAAATCACGCGCGGACGCGCCTTCTGCCTCTTCACCAGCTACGGTCAGATGCGCGAACTCCACGACCGCCTCATCACGCAGCTCCCATTCCCTCTTCTGCTCCACGGGACTGCCCCTCGCCACGTCCTGCTCCAGCAGTTCCGCGAAACCCCCAACGCGGTTCTCTTCGGCACCTCCAGCTTCTGGCAGGGCGTCGACGTGCAGGGCGAGCAGCTCTCCTGCGTCATCATCGACAAGCTCCCCTTCGCGGTCCCCTCCGACCCCATCATGAAAGCCCGCACCGACGCCATCACCGCCGCCGGGGGCAACGCCTTCACCGACCTCCAAATCCCCCAGGCCGTCATCACGCTGAAGCAGGGCTTTGGCCGCCTCATCCGCTCTCTCTCGGATCGCGGTCTCCTCGTCCTCCTCGACCCCCGCGTCCGCACCGCCCGCTACGGCAAAGTCTTTCTCGACTCGCTGCCCGCTTACCGCCGTACCGACGACATCACCGAAGTCGAAAAATTCTTCGCCTCCTAAGGCGAATCCGCGAGAGGAGTTTAGCTTGAAAAGCTACCCCGTGATGGTCGCGATTGGCAGAATCCAATCGTTCTGTATACTCTCTTACTTCAGGTCTCAAGAGATCGTTCGAAAAGCAGGAATCTTCTTGCCTGTCGTGCCGCACTGTCGATTCCACCCCGAGGATGATCATGACTCTTGTCGAAATCAGTGAAGCGGACAACGATCTTCGCATCGCGGTCACGCTGTTGACCTCGCTTCCTCTTACCGATCTCACGTCTATTGAGACGAGGCGGGTCGCGATGGAAAGACTGGCGCGACTCGCTCGTGTACTCGCGCATGTTCACGCCCAGTCCGTTGCGCAGGCCGCAGCCTCAGAGCTTAATCGGCTCGCAAGTGAACGCTCCAGCGATTTGCAGCCTTGACTGCGCTACGAAAGGTGAGGTTCGTGACAACAGAAAATGACGGCTTTGAGATGCCCACTAGCTTTCTCGCGTTCGTCCCGAATCCGATTGAGATAAAGGATCGGCCCGAACTCGCGGCTTTCGCCAACCGCATCATGTTTTCTAAGACGAAGCATGAAGATGGTCACCAGGTTTTCGGGTACGCCATCTACCACCCCAAGCTGTCATCGTTCACCGTCAGTAAAACAACGATGGGCTTGCTGTTTGAGAATGAGCTTGATGCAGGATGCTGGGTGCATATCCGCTATTTTCAGAAAAAGAAAACATGGTCGGGAACGAAGTCAGTATTCGGGCAGAAGTTAATCGCAACGGGTTCAAGCTGGTCCAACTTCTGGACGCATCTAGGTATGCTGGGTCTTCAGAACGATGAGCCATGCCGTTTTTTGAACTTCTAATCGCCACGTATCCTGAAAGAGCCGGGTGCAGCGCAGCCAGCCAAATCGAAGCCTTCCGCAGCGTCAACTCGCCTTCTGCGTCTCCAGCCACTCGCGCAGCACCTCATCCACCTTCGACTCCCAGCCCTCACCCGTCGCGGCCAGCCTCTCGGCAAGGTCCGGGGCGAGAGTAATCGAAACAGGCTTTCTCACAGGGTCAGGCCGGATTGTGGCGGTCTTCATTGCCCGAAGACTCTCTTGCTCTTCCAGGGGCAGTTCCGAAAAAGGAACCATTCGGGCGAAGTCTTCCGCTGTCAGTTCAGGGATTTCATCGTCATCGATCAAATCATCTACGTATTTGGAATCCATGCAGTTTGCCCTCCCTTGCATTCGCCTTGTGGAAGCTGATGACTCGTATTCCGTCCTGTGTCTTCGTAAAGCATGGAACATGTAGCCGGTCATCCAGGTAACCGGCCGCCTGTATGCGAAGCTCGCCATTGCGAAAAACAACACTCCTTGCAGCCGTGTCGAAGTCGAACTCCCGCTGCGCGATCGAAGCTCAACCCGCGCTCGCGAATGTTCCTCTCGTTCTTCGCCGGGTCGAACGCGATCTCCACAGCGTAAGTCTATCCACGCTATCCTGAAGCTGCAAAGGTTTCGCACCATGGGCCGCAACCTCTACATCCTCGCCGCCACGCTCGCCGTTCTCGCTCTGATTTCGGCGGTGCTGTCCTTCACCAACATCGCCCAGCAGCCCGGCTCGCCCGGAGACGTCGCGCTCTGGCGCACCACCGGCATCGTCCTGTTCTGCTTCGCGCTCATCGTCGCCCTCGCCGGAATCCTCTCCTCGCTCTTCGAGCAGGCCGAGCGCCGCGCCGCAATGGAGCGCCATAGCCGCCGCGAGCGCCGCCAACGATAACTCCGCCCTTGACACGCGCCGTACAATTGAATCAGGAGCAAACGCTGCCCGGCCACCTGCCGGGCGCAAACGTTTAATCCCGCCACCGGGCCGCCAGCTCTTTGAGAATTTAGAGGTACGAAGCTAAGTCCTTTCGTTAAGACACTTTGCACTAAAATAGGGGGGAGGGGGTCCCCACCCCGCTACAATAGCGATAGGCCGCCTCAGAGCCGCCGGGAGCCACAATCCGCAATGTTTGAAGTCACAGTCCAGGCCGGGTTTTCCTCGGGACACTACCTCCGCAACTACCGCGGCAAGTGCGAGAACCCGCACGGCCACAACTACAAGGTCCTCGTCACACTGGCCGGCGACGAACTCGACGAGGCCGGTCTGCTGCTCGATTTCAAGCTGTTGAAGCAGGTGCTCCGCCCCACCGTCGACTACCTCGACCACCAGATGATCAACGACCTCGAACCCTTCACCACCCTCAATCCCTCGGCCGAAAACCTGGCAAAATATTTCTTCGACAAAACCGCCGCCCAGGTCGCCGAAATGACCTCCGGCCGGGTCCGCGTGAAAGACTGCACCCTCTACGAAACCGACACCAGCTTCGCCCGCTACTCCGAGTAAGAATGCATCTGATCGAGCTTTACAAATCGGTCCAGGGAGAAAGTTCCTTCGCCGGCGAGCCCTGCATCTTCGTCCGCCTCGCCGGCTGCAACCTGCGCTGCTCGTGGTGCGACTCCGAGTACACCTTCACCGGCGGCAAACCCTTCACCTCGGACGAAATCGTCGCCCAGATCGCCGCTCTCCAGCCCTGCCGCCTGATCGAGTTCACCGGCGGCGAGCCCATGCTCCAAGCCCGCGAACTTATCCCGTTGATGCACCGCCTCATCGAGGCCAATTACACGCTGATGGTGGAAACCAGCGGCGAGCGCCCACTCGCCGGCGTCCCCAAAGCCGTCCACAAGATCGTCGACGTGAAGTGTCCCGGCGCAGGCTCCGCCGCCAACACCTTCCACATGGACAACCTCGAAGCGCTCACGCGCAACGACGAGGTCAAGTTCGTCCTCACCGGCCGCGCCGACTACGAGTTCGCTCGCGACTTCATCCGCGCCAACTGGCTCGCCACCAAGTGCGGTGCGATCCTGCTATCGCCCGCCTTCAACAAGGCCCCCAGCGAGCACCGCAGCACCGACAACGCCCTCCTCGACCCGCGCCTGGTAGTCGAGTGGATGCTGGCCGACGGCCTGCCCGCCCGCCTCAGCCTGCAAATCCACAAATACATCTGGGAGCCCCGCAAAAAGGGCGTCTAACTAGCAGCACACGCAGGGACGAAAGACGCCTTGGCTTACCCAGAAGCAAAGGCAGGAGCGAAAAGAGCGTTGCTTAGAAGAGGCGTTCGGCCTTCCGGAGGTTTCCGGCGGTGCCGATGTTGGCGAGCGTGAAGTTGAATTTGTAGGCGCCCTCGTTGCGGACCGAGCCCAGTTCGTATTTGCGGTATTCGACGGAAAGGCCGCAGCAGTTCCAGTTGTAATTGGTTTGCGCGGAAAGGTACTGGACGCTGCCGAGATGGAGGTCGAGATCTGCGTTTCCGGCCAGCGACAGACCGGGTTTTGAAGCGTTTCCGTAGCCGGCCAGGAGGCGGATCTGCGAGAAGTCGGAGGTGGCGTTGGGGATCAGGGTGTCGGAGGTCGTGGAGTTGATGGTCTCGGTGTAGAAGCGGCCGGGAGCGTTGAGGCGGGCGTAGGAGATTCCGCCGAATAACGGGCCTTCGCGAGCGTCGAGAAAGATGTTGTTGCTGGTGAACTTCTTGGCGCCGGTGTCGAGGTCGAAGTCCCACTCGATGTCGGTGTGCGATGAGGTGCGGAGGCGCATGCGGGAGATGAGGGGAGATATGTCGCGGGCCTCGGTGAGGAAGGCGATTCCGGAGAGTGAGAGCGTGGTGTCGAAGATGTTGCGGCGGGTGTTGATGATGGCGCCACCGAAGTCCGAATCGAAGAAGTGGCGCTGGGCGACGCGCCAGGAGAACCACTCCTGCTGCTGGGGCTCGGGAGATACGCAGGCGCCGTTGGCGTGGGTGCGAAGGGGCACGGGGGTTTCGGGGACGGCGATGCCGTTGGCGTCGATGTTGCCGGAGGTGTCTCCGGGCTCGGCAATGTCGGGGAGATCGGATGCCGCTTGGGCGGAAGGCGCGTTGGGGAGGGTAGCGAGTCTGGCAAGGCAGGGATCGGGTTTGGGGTTGAGACGGCGGCCGAAGATATGCTGTGTGACGCCGTACTCCAACTCATTGGTGTCGCTGGCAACGTCGACGTCGTCGAAGCGGAGCACGCTGAAGAAGTTGCCGATGCCGCGCACGTCGCGGTAGACGAGGTCCGGCTCGACGGTGTGGCGAAGCTGCGGGCCGAAGAAGCGGACAAGCGGTTTTGGGGTGGTGAAGGTGCGCTCGATGGCGGGGGCGCGTACGTCTACCTTCATTTCGACGGATTCGCGGTTGATGGGCTGGACCAGCTCGTGGGGGGCGGCGTTGGGGCCGTAGGGCGTGGCGCGGCTGCGGGAGTAGAAGGTTTCGCGCACCGCGATCGAGGAGAGCGTGTGCCAGCCGCCGCCCGAGAGCGGCAGCGAAAGCTCAGGCCGCAGGTCCAGGCGCTCAATCATTCCGGAGGAGGTGAAGTTGGGCTGCGAGCGTTTGAGCGCGGCGATAGAGCCACTCATACTCCACAGCAACGGAGTGCGCGGGATGCGGTGGTCGACGGCGGTGAAGTCGAAGGACGGTGCGTGGAAGATGCGCACCTGCTGTCCGGCCTGGGTGCCGATGGGCACGCGTTTGAGGCCCTGGTAGCGGTCGGCGCGGATGGCGGTCGAAAAACCGTACTGCTGGTTGACGGCGTAGAGGACGGAGGTGATGTCGGACGAGACGGCCTGGCTGAAGCTCTCGTTGAAGGCCTCGCGATAGACGTAGGAGCTGAGGTATTCGGCGTCGCCGACGACGCGGGTGCGGGGGGTGAGGGTGCGGCGGAAGGCGGCGGTGACGTCCTGGCCGCCCTGGTCGGTGAGGACGTGGGGGTGGGTGCTGTCGAGGGCGATGCCGCGGTCCTGGAGAGCGGAGAAATGGCCGATGAGGAAGTCGTTGCCGGGGCCGACGTAACGGACGGTCCCGGACTCCGAAAAACCGCGCAGGGAGAAATACTGGAGGCCGAGGGTGAGGTCGGCGGAACGGCCAAGGACGAGGTAGACTTCGTCGCCGATGACCGTGCCTTTGGTGGAGCTGTGGGGGTCGATGTTGGGGATCAGGATGCCGGACTGGCGCTGGGACGTGTCGATGGGATGGGTGACGTAGGGCAGAAAGAGAATGGGGACGTTGAGCACGCGGAAGGTGGAGTCGGCGGCGCGTGCCTTCGAGTTGTCGAGCGAAAAATGTTTGGCGAAGAGTTGCCAGTCGGGGTTGGGCAGCAGGCAGGATGTGACCTTGCCGTCGTATACGTCGTAGGCCATGGGGCCGGTCTTGACGACCATGCGCCCGGAGAAAAGGAACGGGTTGGGCGAGGTATATCCGGGACGCTTGCCGGAGGAGAGCATACCGACGGAGCCGGAAACGTTGTAGAACGTCCCCGTCTGCGAGTTGAGGTTGTAGGAGCCGCGGGAGGCCTGGATGTGTTCGTCATTGTCTCCGCCGAGAACGTCGACGTGGCCTTCGAGGGTGAGGCCGCCTGTTTCTGCGTCGTAAGCGATGCGGTCGGCGCGGACGGTGCGACCGTTGTAGTGGATGACCACGTTGCCTTCCAGGCGGTCGAGGCTGCCGTAGCGCGAAGAGAGGTCGGCTTCGATGGTCAGGGGAAGGCTATTGTCGTCGACGGAGAGGGGTACTGCGAGGGGGAGATTGGGAAGCGTCGTGTCCTGCTGGGTGGGGGGTGCCTGACTTGCCACCTGTTGCGCGTCGAGATGTTGCTGATTTGTTACGGCAAGAATGGTAGTTATGGAGACGAGAGTCGCAGAGGCAAGGGCGAGCCGCAGCAGCAGGGAGGGCCAATTGCCGGTCTTTCGAGAAGCTGTATTGAGGCCGTCCACAAGGTTGAGCTTAGACGATTTCGCGTTCGCGGGTTGTAGGTCGTGTCGAACCGAATTCATCTGGGATTAGTCGATCTCTGGGAATTAGACGAGTGTCGGGCTATAGGGGTGCAGAGCTTTGAGTATGAGTGGAGCGGCGCAAAAAGAGGAAGCAGTCGGGGAACTGGACTTTGCCGCGACAGGGGTCGAGAGCGCGGCGGCGCTGAAGCAGATTGCGAGTGAGCGTCTGGCGGCGCATCGGCGGCGTCGCGGCGATGCGACCGCAGCGGGCAGGAGTGCGGAGGTTCAAGTACCCGCGCCGCGGGCGCGTGTATCGCGGGTGCGCGATGCCGTGGCTGCGCGCTATAAGGACAGCGTTACGTACCGCGAATTTCTGGCGCAGGAAGCGGAGCGGGCGCTGGAACAGGCGCACGCGGAAGCCGAAGTCGCCGCGCGCAAGGCGGAAGCGCAGATGCAGTTGCTGGAAGAACTCCAGCAATGGACGGATGCGGACACCGAACTGCGTGGGGTCGCGGTTGCCGATATTGCGGCGGCTACAGAGATGATGGGGGAGCAGCCGCTGGCTGGGATGCCTCCGGTTGGCATGTCGCAGAGCGAGGCGGCTGCTTTCAAGAGGTCCGCGACGGACATTGCGACGGCGGGGCTGACGGTCCGCTTGTACGAGGACCTGAACGCGATACGGCCGCCGATCGAAAGCGCACGGCGAGTGCAGCGGACGGTCGAGGCAGATGAGAATGAGCGCACTGCACTGGACGCGGAGATTGCGTTTCGGCGCGCACCGGAGTTTGAGCCGTATGTCCCGCAGCCGGTGGGGATTTCGGGCAATTTGATCGAGTTTCCGCGGCAGTTGGTGGCGGCGCGCAAAGCCCGGCCGCGGCTGGCGGAAGGCCCGCTGCGCGAAGAGACTGCGCCGGAGCCGCAGTTGAGGATTTTTGAGGTTGAGCCGGAGCAGATTTCCGCCGCTCCCGCGGAGCCTGCCAGCGCGCCGGAGTGGCAGAGCATTCTGCTGGAGGGCTCGCCGGTGGAGAAGGTTGTTCCGCAGCCTGAAGCGCAGCTTCAGTACACCATGCAGCCGCAGACGGCCCCGCTGGAACTACGGCTGATGGCGGCGTTGGTCGACGGGTGCTGCATTGCCGGAGCGGTGCTCGCGTTCGCGGTAGTGGTCGTAGAACTTGCCGGAGCGCGACTGAGCGCGCTGCCGCTGCCGGCGCTGGGAGCGGCTGGCGGGGGCGTCGCGGGCGCATTCTTCGTGCTGTACCAGATGCTGTTTTTTACCCTCAGCGAAGCGACGCCGGGGATGCGCTATGCGCGCATCGGCCTGTGTACGTTCGCGGACAGCAATCCGGCGCGGTCGGCGATGCGGCTGCGAGTGCTGGCGACGCTGCTGGCGGCTTCTCCGCTGGGGTTGGGGCTGGCGTGGGCGTGGCTCGACGAAGACAGGCTGGGGTGGCAGGACAGGATCTCGCGGATGTATCAGCGGGCCTACTAAGACCTGCGCTATCCTCGACATTGAAGGTAGGCGCAACGTGGCGGAATCTTATCGCGATCTGACGGTGTGGAATCGTGCGATGCAGTTGTGCGTGGCGCTGTATCGCTTGACGGCGGCGTTTCCGCCGGAAGAGATGGACGGGATCACGGGCCAGTTGCGGCGGGCCGGGGTGGCCGCTGCCAGCAACATCGCGGAAGGATCGGGCCGGCAGTCGACGGGCGAGAACAAGCGGCTCCTGGGGTCGGCGCGCGGGGCGATCATGGAGGTGCAGACCCTGCTGACGATCTCCGCGGAGCTGGGGTTCGGCAGCGAAGAGATGCGGACGCTGGCCGAAGGGCTGTCGAATGATGTGGGGAAGATGCTGCTGGCGTTGATGGCGCGGACGGGGTAACAATAGCGGAAAAGAGCATGTCCCCGCGGCTAAAGCCCGGCTTTGTGGAGCGACTAATGTCCGGGATAAATCCCGGACCTATCTCCTAAGCAACATGGCGATTTTATGTTGCTTTCCAACTCCACCGGCCGAAGCCGGTCCTTGCTCAGAAGCAAAGACAAGACAGACCGCTACGGCGCGGAGTCTTTGGGCATGATGGCGCCGGCTTTGACCCAGGCGGTGATGGTGGCGATGTCCGCGTCGGAGAGCTTGCCTTTGGGCGGCATCGGCTTGGGGTCGGAGGCGGGGCCTTCGTGGCGGATGAGGGTGATCAGGAGAGATTTCGCGGGGTCGCCGGGGACGATGACCGGGCCGTCGTGGCCGCCCTTCATCAGGCTGGCTTGCGTGTCCATGGTGAGGCCGCCGCGGTGGTTGGGCGCGCCGTGGCAGCGGTAGCAGTTGGTCTTGAGGATGGGCAGCACGTTCTGGGTGTAGAACTCGGCGCTGGCGGGGTCGACTCCGCCGGCGCGCGCGGCGACGGGGGCCGGTTGCCAGAAGATTGCGGCGGCGGCGAGGGAGGCGAAGGCGACCGAAAAGGCGGCGAGACGGAAGCGGTGCGAAGTGGAACTGGAGAGCATTCGAGACCTCGGAAGCAGATGGAACTACTGTATCAAGAGGCAGGGATTGGGCGGAACACGGTTCGCCACTATCCTTGCGCGCCGCGGGACGATAGGCTTGAAGATGCTCGGCGGCTTCGCGGCCACCTTATTTGAAAATGGAATGACAAAGCACTCGTGGATCGGCGGCGGTTGGATGAGCCGCGCAGCAGTGTGCCTTGGGGCCGCGTTGTGGGTAGGGACGGCTATGGCGGCTGCGCATCCGGTGCGGTATGCCGAGGCGCCGGTGGGGCATCATGGGCGGCGGGTGGTGGCGCGGACGGCCCCGAAGGCAAAGGCCGGGAAAAATTCCGCGCGGAAAACGAAATCAAAAGCTACGGCGCCGGCAACGAAGGCGTCGCCGAGAGCTGGCCGTCACAAGCGGCATCGCGCGGCTGAAGCGGACAACGATCCACCTTTGATTTATCGGACGGGAAAGCATGTTCGGAGAGCGCGGTCGAAGCCGATGCAGGCGGTTGCGGAACGGCAGGCGCCGGCTGCGGCTGCCGGCGATTCCGCGGATGATCTGCTGGCGATGAGCGAGGATGTGACGGCCGCGGACTTCAAGCACGGCAACGATGCGAGTGCCGGTGCGAAGATTCCGGAGGGCGATGAGCGGCTGCCGGACTCGCCGGTCGTGGCGACGGCTTCGGCTGCTCCTCATACCGCGGCGACTCTACCGGCGAGAGGACGTGCGAAGGTAAGTCCGCTGCCGGAAGACGAGGCGGGCAGGGCGGCGCTGGTGGAAGAGATCGTGCAGCCGGTGGTGCTGCGGCCTCTGTATACGCGCAGCGGAAGGCTGATTGTGCCGCCGCCGATGAAGGGTTCGCGGGAAATTTTGATCCATCAGAACACTATGGCCGACAGCGAAGGGCTCGACCGCATTCAGGACGATGCCGACCTCGATCGCATGCGCGCGGCGCACCTGCTGGTGCCGCTCGCGGACAGCAGGGCGATGCAGGTGAATGACGGGCTGCCGATGAACCGCCGCTATGCGAGGCCGTGGACCGCGCGGTTCGCGGTGGATACGGCACGGGCGTTCTATGCGCGGTTCCATCAGCCGTTGCACTTGAACTCGGCGGTGCGGACGGTGGAGTATCAGCTTCGCTTGCAGCAGGTGAACGGCAACGCCGCGGCGGTGGACGGCGATGCCGCGTCGCCGCACCTGACCGGGCAGGCGCTGGATTTTGGCAAACACGGGATGAGCATCGCGGAGATTGCGTGGATGAGGGCTTATCTGGGGCCGCTGATGCAGGCGGGCAAGCTGGACGTGGAAGAGGAGTTTCAGCAGGCGTGTTTTCACATCAGCGTGTACCGGAATTATGCGCCGCTTTTGAAGCCGAAGGCCAAGGCCGCTCCGAAGATGGAGATGATGGCGCAGACGGACTCGGCCGTTCATGCTGCGTTGCGGGTGCCGACGCTGCGGTAGGCACCGTTGCCAATGCTGGCGAGAAGCAGGTCCTTCCCCTTCGGCGGGCTCAGGGTCAGGATGACATAGTCATAAAAGAAAGCGGCGGCCATGACGGCCGCCGCTGTGATTTTTGAGGAAGAGTCAGCTCTTCTTTTCGGGGACTTTCGCGCCCTTCTTGCGGGCTTCGGAAAGACCGATGGCGATGGCCTGTTTGGGGTTGGTGACTTTCTTGCCGGAGCGTCCGCTCTTCAGGGTCCCCTTCTTCATTTCGCGCATCTCGGTCTCGACCTGCTTGCCGGCCGCAGCACCGTACTTGCGGCCCGAAGAACTCTTCTTTGCCGAAGACTTCTTTGCGGACGATTTTTTTGCTGAAGACTTCTTTGCCGGAGCCTTCTTCGCGCTGGACTTCTTCGTTGCCGTCTTCTTTGTTGCCTTCTTGGTTGAGGACTTCTTTGCGGACGATTTCTTTGCAGCTTTCTTTGCGGTTGCCATGGATAGAACCTCCCGTGCATTGGAGAGCGTTTGCGGGCGAATGCGTTGCATCGAAAATGGTGCGATCAAAAATGGTCCGCGTCTTTGAGGTTGTGGTGGCGGGTGAAGCTGATGCCGAGAATGGTGATGCCGATCAAGGCGCCGATGAGTAGCATCGTGCGGAGGCGGGAGCGCGTGCGGGTGAGTGTGCCGGCGGTCCAGGCGCTGTGGACGGAGGTGAGGTCGGCGGCGAGGCCGGGGATGGTGATGGCGCTGAAGTCAGCGTTGGGGCCGGGGTCTGTGGGGAGCGAGCCGAAGATGCGCGCCGGGTCGGGGAGATTGCCGTCGCGGTCTTTCGGAATGGCGGCGATGAGGGCGTTGACTTCGGCGTCTCGGGGGTCGTTGAAGAGCGCGTCGTCAGCGGTGTTGGGGAAGAGCGTGACGTGGCCCGTCATTTTCTTTTCGACGGCGGAGACGCCGTCCTGGCAGACGCCGAGCGCGTAGTAGCCGCCGAACGGCAGCGTCGGGTGCGCGGCGTGCAGATGCATGTACGCGACGGTGAGCAGGCCGGCGAGGCGGGTGACTTCGACGGCCTGGTCGCCGGTGTAGGTGTGGGCGTCGCGCTTGAGGACCCAGGGCTGGTCGAGGGTGTCCATGGTGCGCCACTCGGATTTTCCGTCGATGCCGAAGTAGTAGCTGACGTCGGCGTTGATGAGCGGGCCGCGGATGTGCCATTCGTACTCGGCGTGCGCTACGGGGACCAGCAGCGGGCGGCCGCCGGAGTTGGGGATGACGATCTGCGAGTTGACCCAGAAGGGGGCCATGACGTCCTGGCCCTTGTAGTGGAGATGGGCGAAGTTGGCGAAGTAGCGGGTGTCGGTGACGGTGACGGTGTGGCCGGTTTCTTGTAAGGTGCGAAGAAGGTTCTCGGGAGAGGTGATACTCACAGTCCCTCTCACGATCCCACCCATCATGGGATCGTATAGCGCGTCCTTTGGTGATGAGTCCTTATCGGTTGTGAGAACGAATTTTGCGACAAACTGCGCCGCGCCATCGAGCTTGTTTGCGGCGAGCCGATTGAAGACGTCGGCGAGGCGCTGCGACTCGGCGTGTTCGGGAGCGAATTGATTGGGGCCGTCGCCGCGCGTGACGCCGTCGCCCAGGTCGCTAACGATGCCCTGGGTGGTGAAGGGAGGAAGCGCGGAAGGCTTGTCCAGCGAAACGGTTTCGTCTTTGTCGAGGGAGTAGGGGCCGAGGTCGAGGTATTGGTTGGTCTGCGCGGATGATGGCGAGGCGCCGGGGTGAACGGCGGAGGCGTCTTCGAGTTTTGCATCTTTGCCGGCTTCGTGGCCAATGACGCGGACGGTGGGGTTGATCTCGCGCATGGTCCAACCGGGGAAGCGGTCGAGGCCGCTCCAGTCGCTGCCGAGGATGCGCTTGCGGAGCTCGTCGATGAGCATGGGAGTGAGGAGCGCCGGGCCCTTTTTGCCGCCCTTCTCGATCCGGTCGACGAGCGTGTCGGTGAAGCCGGGCCGCGCCGAGAGCTCGCGCATCATTTGCGAGAGGAGGACGGTGTTGGCGGGCATGGGGGTTTCGGGAGGCGTGTAGGTGCGATGGCAGCCGGAGGTCATAAGGAGGGCGCAGAGCAACGCGAGCTTGCGGGGGGAGCGCATAGGGGAATTAGACGCTAAGTTGCTGTTGGCGACGTCTTTTTTTGTGGCGTAAATGATTGAGGAGCTTCACACACGCGATGCCGACGCCGACGTAGGCCATGGGGAGAAACGGGATGTAAAAAACGATGGCGTTGAAGAAGGTGTGGGTCATGTGTCCGTTAGCGGCGACGATCCAGAGATGCGAGGTCACAAGCGCGGCAAGCGTGGCAATCATCCATGCGGTGCGACGGCTGGCTGGTTTTGCCGCGGAAATTTTCAGGCGCTTTCGTTGGAGCCAGAAGACCAGCGCGAAACCGATTACGAAGAAGCCGATCGGAATTCGCAGCGAGTGGATGGGGAACGGGATGGTGATCGCTCCCATGGTGAGATAGCGGACGTATCGCAGCAACGGGCGCAATGGGATGAGGTAGGGGATGATCCTTGCGTCGCTGCTGAGTGGGACGTGCAGCTTGTGGAGCACGGAGAGGACCGCGTTGTCGTACCCGCTGCCAATGCCCTCGCCGTTCGAGGTGGTGCGCATGAGGGCTTCTCTAAAGAAAGCTTTGACGCCGTAGAGCGGGATTTTCTCGATGAAGATAATCTGCATGATCTGAAGACCGATCGCTGAACAGAATGCAACGACGCTGAGAGCGCCGTAGCGAAGTATGCGCGCCGCAATTTTTTGAAGAGGGATTCCGCGGCGCAATCCGTAGTAGATAAATGGCAATGCTACCGCGGCCGCGATATTAGTGATGTATTCGTATCCGCATAAACACTTTATTAAACAGAAAAGCGTGAAGAGGAACGCCAGCAGGCGCTGCTGTTTGACAGGACGAGAAAAGTCGCCGAGTAACCAGGCGAGAATAAATGGAATAAAAAATAATGCGGTAAACCAGAATAAGTCGGGCGCGAAGATGATGAGCCAGTCGGAAAGTGCCAGCAGGATTGTCGTGGTGATGGCGCAGAAGTATCCGAATTCTTTGGTGATGAGCAAGAGGAATGCGGTAAAGGTGAGCGCGAGTGCCGCTGCAATCAGATCGCGCAGATACGGTATAGCGCGATCTACTCCCGCCGGATTGTGGGGCGAAATCCAGCTATACATGATGCGCTGGAAACCAGCGAGCATGACGTAGGAGTAGGTGCTGTTATCGTCCCCATAAAGTTTCAAGTCTGAGAGGCTACGCCGGATGGCTGGGCCACTCGCATACATCTCCATAGTGGGGATGAGATAGCCATCTATCGTGACATTGAACGCCGCCTGTTCTCTTTCGATGTGAAAGATATTCCAGCGAAAACTGCTGAAGAGAAGCAGGAAAGCCAGAATCAGGAAGAGCCAATTTTTCCGTTTCGTGCGAGCAGCCGTGGGTGACTCTACTTCAGAACGCTGCATCGACATAGCCCCATTCCTAGATAGAGTGACATAGCTGCTTTATGCGGCGTCCAGCTTTTTTACGACCAATTCGTTGAGTACAGCCGGGTTTGCTTGCCCCTTCGATAGTTTCATCACCTGGCCGACGAAGAATGCGGCGACGGTGCGCTTGCCGCCTTTGAACTGCGCGACCTGGGAGGGGTTTGCGGCGATGACTTCGTCGATCATGGCTTCGATGGCCGTGGTGTCGGAGATTTGCTGGGGCTTGTCGCGGGAGTAGACGAAGGCGAAGTCGCGGCCCTCGGCGAAGCAGGTGTCGAGTAGCTGCTTGAGCTGCTTGCTGGAGATTTCGCCGGCTTCGGCGAGGTCGGAGGCGAGGACGACGCCATCGAGTGTGACCGGCGATGCTGCGTGCTCGAGGCCGCCGGCGCGGAGGCGCATGGTGATTTCGGAGAGCAGGATGGCGGCGACGCGGCGCGGAGACTTCGCGGATTTCGCGGCTGCTTCGAAGCGGTCGCCCAGCTCGCGGTCGGTGGTGAGGGTGGCGGCATCCTGCGAGGAGAGGCCGTACTCGGCGATCATGCGGGCGCGGCGGGCCTCCGGCAACTCCGGCATATCGGCAAGGATTTGCTTCTGCCACTCTGCGCCGACGACCAGCGGCGGAAGGTCGGGCTCGGGAAAGTAGCGGTAGTCGTGGGCCTGTTCTTTGGAGCGCATGGAGAAGGTGCGGCCCTCGGCGTTGTTCCACAGTCGCGACTCCTGGATGACGCGGCCGCCGTCTTCGATGACGCCGATCTGGCGGGCTATTTCGTACTCGACTGCCGCGCGAATGTAGCGGAAGCTGTTGACGTTCTTTACTTCGGCCTTGGTGCCGAAAGCGGCGGGGCCGCGGGCTTCCCAGTCCGACTTGAGCATGACGCTGACGTTGGCGTCGCAGCGCAGGGAGCCCTCTTCCATGTTGCAGTCGGAGACGCCGGTGTAGAGCAGGATTTCCTTGAGCTTCGTGAGGTACTCAAACACTTCGTCCGCCGTGCGCAGGTCGGGCTCGGAGACGATTTCGACCAGCGGCGTGCCGCAGCGGTTGAGGTCGATGTAGGTGCGGGAGGCGGAGTCGGCGAAACCGTCGTGGATGCTCTTGCCGGCGTCTTCTTCCATGTGCAGGCGGGTGACGCCGATGCGCTTTTCTACGGGATTGCCTTCGTCGTCGAAGCCGGGGACGATGATGAAGCCGTGCTCGGCGATGGGCTTGTCGAACTGCGAGATCTGGTAGCCCTTGGGCGAGTCCGGGTAGAAATAGTTCTTTCGGGAAAAGATACTGGTCTCGCGGATTTCGCAGCCGATGGCTTTCGCCGCAAGCACAGCAAACTCAACCGCCTGTTTATTGAGCACGGGCAGCGCGCCGGGCAGGCCGAGGCAGGTGGGGCAGACGTGGGTGTTGGGCTCGCCGCCGTACTCGTTGCGGCAGCCGCAGAAGGCCTTGGACCGCGTGAGCAGCTGGACGTGGACCTCGAGGCCGATGACGGGCTGATACTTGTCGAGGGTTTCGGGCGAAAGGGCGGTGGCGGTGGGCATCAATCGATTTTACAGAGCTCTTCTTCGGTAGACGCTTCCGCGTCCAAAGCTCCGGCGCTATGGGGGTCTAGAAACATGACAAAGTGGATCTCCGATTTTTCCGTGAGAAGTAGACCGGCGCCTTCGATGGGGATCAACGAACCGTCCGCGCCTACCCAGGATGCGTTCTCGAGAAAGAGACACCGTTCCTCGTCGCTGTAGGGATAGAGCTTAAGCCAGCCAATGGCCGACCTTCCATCGGCCAAACCAACTTGGACTGTTCCTCCGAGTCCAAGGAAAACTTTGTTCCAGATGGGTTCTCTCGTAACGCGTTCCAGGAAAGTAAACTTTCCGAGCAACTTCAAATCCAAATCATGACCGCGAATAAATCCCGCAGCGACGCCGCATACGATCGCGAATAGAGAGAGTGCAAGCACTCGCCAACGGTGTACAACGAGTCCAAAATGCGTGAGGTCGCCGGCCTTTAAGGGACTTACTGGAATTGTCCATTCAAGTGGCAGTGCCGAACCGAAGGCTGCTATGTAAACCACGTAGATGAAAAAACTGAAGATCAGCGCCTCGATGATCTTTTCCAGCTCGCTCTGCTGGCTTCGGGCACTCATCATCCGAACAATTCTGGAACTTACGAATCCCGGTAACAGGATCAGGAGCGCGAGAACAGCCTGCAATCCCTGGGGCATAACGCGTTATTTTCCAGAACGAGACGCGGGTGGCACCCGGACAGGCGTAGGAGTTTGGTAATTTGCCGGCGGGGACGGCTTGACCCCGTCCTGAACGCGAGCAGCTCGGACATACGTCGGATTTGCGGTACTGTTTACGGAAGACATCGCAACCCTCCACAGCGCTCATTATAAGTCAGCCGCTGCCGCCGGCTCCATGCGATCCTGCGATCATTGGTAAACTTGCATCAGCATGATTCTCCCCTTCGTCCGCGAGTTTATGGCGGACCTGGAGTCCTCCGCAGCATTTGAGCGTGTGCGCCGGCATTTGGCGGGTGGCACGGGGCGGAGACGTGTGTCTGGACTCACCGCTACGGCGCGGGCGCTGTACCTTCCGTACTTTGTGCGGGCGGGCAATGCGCCGGCGCTGGTGATTGTTTCCGACAACAAGGCGGCTGAGGCTCTGCATACAGCGGTGCTGGCGGCGTGCGAGTTGACGGGCGTGCTCGACCGCGAGGAAGTGCTGCGGTTGCCGGCGCATGATGTGCTGCCGTTTGAAAATCTTTCGCCGCATCCGGAGATTCAGGAGCAGAGAGCGGCGGCGTTGTGGAAGCTGGCTACGGGAAGCGCGAGGCTGGTCATTGCGCCGGTTGAAGCGGCGTGCATGAAGCTGTTCGGGCGGGACTTCTATGCCGGTCTGGCGCTACGGCTGAATAAAGGCGAAGAGCATATGCCGGACATGATCGTCGAGCATCTGCTGTCGGTTGGGTATACGCGGGTGGATGTGGTGGAGATGCCGGGGCAGGTGACGGTGCGCGGCGGGATTCTGGACGTGTATTCACCGGAGATGGACCGGCCTGTGCGCATCGATTTCTTCGGCGATGAAATTGAGTTCATCCGAAAATTCGATCCCGATACGCAGAGATCGAGTTCGCAGATGGATTCGGCGCTGCTGTTGCCGCTCACCGAAACTCCGGTTACGGAAAAGCTGCTGATGGCGATCAATGCTCGGCTGACGCGGTCGGGTACGGCGGCCGGGGCGGAGCTTGAGGGTGGTGAGACTCCGCATGAGTTGCAGACGCATGCGGGGGCGCGGGATGCGACGGTGTTTCCGGGGTGGGAGTTTTATGCGGCCGTGGCTGGTGCTCACTCTTCCCTGCTGGAGTTGATGGGGCCGCAAGCGCGGGTGTTTGTCGAAGAGCCGGCGATGGTGGAAAACCAGGGCGAACGATGGTGGACCAAGGTCGAGCAGCGGCACGATCGCGCGGGCATCGGATCGCTGGTGAAGCCGGGCGATCTCTACCTGTCGCCGTGGGAGTTGCAGGACAAGCTGCATGCGAATCCGGGGTGCGAACTGGACCAGCTTGGCGCGGTCGATATTATCGACGCGGACCGCAGCGATGCGAGTGAGATTGAGTTTGCGACGCGGCCGACGATGCGGTTTCACGGGTCGATTCCGGCGTTTATCGACGAGTTGAAAGCGTTGATGAACAACGAGGCGCGGGTGCTGATCGCCGCGCCGAATCAGGGTGAAGTCGAGCGGCTGGCGGGGCTGCTGCAGGAGTATGGCGTCGCCTACCGGCTGGGGTCGCGGACGCAGGCTCCGGGATCGTCGACGGTGTATTCGGAGTCGAGTTATCTGGGCGGAGATTTGCGGACGCCGGTGATCGTGCGGACCGCGATCGCGAATGGCGTGCAGGTTCTCGACCTCGACCGCGCGACCGGGCGGCAGTTGTTTGTGTTTGGGGCGAACGATCTTTCGGACGATGCGGATGTAAATGCGCGGCTGGTTGCGCGGAAGTCGAAGACAGCGGCATTTATTTCGGATTTTCGAGATTTGGCTGTCGGCGATTATGTCGTGCATGTGGAGCATGGCATTGCGCAGTATCAAGGGCTGCGGGTTTTGGAACAGCCGGACCAGCCGCCGCTGGAGTTGATGATTCTGAACTTCGCGGACGATGCGAAGCTGTATGTTCCGCTGACGCGGCTGGATCTGATTCAGAAGTACCGGTCGACGGATACGGGGCCGGCGCCGCAGTTGAACAAGCTCGGCAACCAGGCGTGGGCGAAGACCAAGGCCCGTGTCAAGAAGGCCATGCAGGATATGGCCGAGGAGTTGCTGAAGCTCTATGCGCAGCGTGCTGCGGCGGTAGGCACGGCGTTCTCTCCGGACAATAATTTGCAGCGCGAGTTTGAAGACGCCTTCGACTTCAACGAGACCGACGACCAGTTGAATGCCGTCGCCGACATCAAGCGCGATATGGAATCGACGCAGCCGATGGACCGGCTGTTATGCGGGGACGTTGGTTATGGGAAAACGGAAGTGGCGATGCGCGCGGCTTTCAAGGCGGTGCAGGATGGGAAGCAAGTGGCTGTGCTCGCACCGACGACCGTGCTGTGCTTTCAGCATTTCGAAAGCTTCAAGAAGCGGTTCGCGAATTTCCCGGTGAACGTGGACATGATTTCGCGGTTCCGGACGGCGAAGGAGAAGAAGGAAGTCCTGGAGAGAACCGCCGAGGGCAAGGTCGATATCCTGATCGGCACGCACGCAATTCTTGCAGAGACGCTGAAGTTTCAGGACCTTGGGTTGCTGGTCGTCGATGAGGAACAGCGCTTCGGTGTGCGGCATAAGGAGCGGCTGAAGAAGATGCGCGCGGCGATCGATGTGCTGGCGATGTCGGCGACTCCGATTCCGCGCACGCTGCATATGTCGCTGGTGGGGTTGCGCGATATGAGCGTGATCGAGACGCCGCCGAAGGACCGGATGGCGATCCAGACTATCGTTGCGAAGTTCGACGAGAAGCTGGTGCGGACGGCGATCGAGATGGAGCTCGAACGGAGCGGCCAGATTTATTTCGTGCATAACCGCGTGGAGACGATTTACGAATTGGCTGCGAAGATTCGCGAGCTAGTGCCGGCGGCGCGCGTGGTTGTGGCGCATGGCCAGTTGCCGGAGGCGGAGCTGGAGCGCGCGATGCTGGCATTTATGGACGGCGAGTATGACGTGCTTTGCGCGACCAGCATTATCGAGAATGGGCTGGATATTTCGCGCGCGAATACGATCATCATCAATCGCGCGGACCGGCATGGCTTGAGTGAGCTGTATCAACTGCGCGGGCGTGTGGGGCGGTCGAATCGGCGGGCGTATGCGTATTTGTTGATCCCGCCGGAACAGCAGTTGACCGACATTGCGCGGCGCAGGCTGGCGGCGCTGAAGGAGTTTTCGGA
>Ga0207933_1000251_pt1 | contig 56125 bp, 47 predicted proteins | sample NGESurdeep092012_4_FD_184488 | JGI IMG/M metagenome (GOLD analysis project Ga0207933, IMG submission 184488) | Arctic peat soil microbial communities from Barrow, Alaska - NGEE Surface sample F53-3 deep-092012 (SPAdes) | ecosystem: Environmental > Terrestrial > Soil > Wetlands > Peat ...
ATCCCGCTCCAAAACGCGCGCACGGCGCAAATACTTGTTTCGCATTGTCATTCCTAGTGTTTCAGCAGGTTCACTCCCGCTCAACTAGGAAAGACCCTTGATTTTTAATGAAGGGGCTGTCCCGGATAACTAGGTTAAGAACTGTTGAACCCATTGATTTAACTGATTTAATTGCGTTTGTGGGTTTGGGTTGTTGCAACGCCTCACCTTCCTTCAAGAATAGTGGAAAATGCGCCTTGGGGACATCGTTAAATTTGCGGAGGTGGCGCTGGGCCTGGTTCCAGAAATGCTCCATGCCATTGATATGGTTTTTACCGTCAGCAAATAATTTGGAGTGGTTGATCCGCAGATGCCGGAAGCCAGTCACGTCCAGCGCATTGTAGCTGGGCCGTGCATCACTATAAACGATGGAATCAGGCACGATCCGTTCTTTTAAGATCGGGAGCAACGTCGTCGCCTTGGCATCAGCGATGACCACGGCCTAGACCTTGCCCCCTCGTTTTAACAGGCCAAAGACCGGCACCTTGCCCGCCGCACCCCGGTTTCATAGGCCAAGTGCACTGGCTCGCGCAGCACGGACAATGCAAGCCCTCCGGCCAGCGCAACGTTGCAGATAGGCCAGACAATCGGTTTCATCATGAAAACGCTATTCCAGTTCCATCCAAGTTCTGGGGTAGTCTTCGCTCATACGCGAAAATACTACCCATTGTGGCAGGTTGAGTCATGTGCACTACCCCTACGAATAGATTACATCGAATTTTTGCCGCTGGGTCGGGTAAGGAAGTGGCATTGCTGCCACTCCCTCCCCTAAGAACCGGACATGAAAGTCTCCCTTCATCCGGCTCAAGCCGTTACAAAGCCCCGCATGGGCGGAGCCGGTTTCTACGACGGTTTAATCCCGGCCTCTTCGCGCTGGATTCCAAACTTTTTGCGGAACGCGCGTTCCGCAAAATAGTCGTGCCAGTCTGGGTCAAACGGGTTGGCGTCCGCTCGGATTTTCAGATGTCGCCGGATTTGGGTTTCGTTGGCGTGAGCCAGTTTCAACCAAATGGGCTTGCCTTCCGGCGTTCGCTTTCCCGTGTCTGCTGCAAACCTCCATTCGCGTTCACCTATGGAGTGATAATAACGATTCTTCACCCAATGGGCTGATTTCTTAGGATGTCTGCATCTGGCCCAGCGCCAGAGTCCGCGCCAAATCTCAAAGTCCGCCCGCGTGAACACCTCCTTTGCCACGATATGCTGATGATAGTTCGCCCAGCTCCGGATGACCGGATTGAGTGAATGAATCAGCTTTTCCTGACGGGCGGATTTGTTCGCATTGATGATTCCACGGACTTTCTCCAAGAACACATGCGTATTCTTTTTCGACGGCTTGATGAGCAGTTTTCCGTCGAACTTTCGGAGATTTTGGCCGAGAAAATCGAACCCTTGTTCGATATGCGTGATGCAGGTCTTCTCTGGCGAGAGCTGCAAACCCCGCTCGTTTAAGAACTGCTCGACGAGGGGGCGGACTTCGTTTTTCAGCACGTCCTTGGTCGTGCCGGTGACGATGAAGTCATCCGCATATCTAATGAGGTTGATTTTTGGATTAGTGGTTATCCCCGCAACCGTCTTCCGATGGAAGGTTTGGCCGAGGAGTTTTTCCAGCCCGTCCAAAACCAGGTTCGCCAGCGTAGGCGAGATGATTCCGCCTTGCGGCGTCCCCGCCTCCGTGGGGAACATGGTTCGCTTGTCAATGCAGCCGGCGGACAGCCATTTTTGGAGCACTGCCACATCCGTCGGGATGTGGTGGAGCATCCAATCGTGGCTGATGTTATCGAAGCAACCTTTTATGTCACCCTCCAGCACCCATTGCGCCGAGTTGTCATTGTTCAGTGTTTTGAAGCACTGCTCAACGGCGTCAGCGGGGGAGCGTTTTGGTCGGAAGCCGTAGGAGTTTCTATCCGCTGTGGTTTCCGCGACGGGTTCCAATGCCAGCAAATGCAATGCTTGCATGGCACGGTCTTTCATCGTCGGAATGCCCAGCGGCCTCAATTTTCCATTGGCCTTCGGAATATAAACCCGCCTCAATGGCTGCGGTTGATACCCGCGACGTTGCAGCGATTCGATGGCTTTGAGTTTGGTTGCCGGAGTGCTCCATATTTTCCCATCCACTCCGGACGTAGTCTTGCCTTGATTTTCCGTCACTCGCTTTACGGCCAAAACCTTTGCCGCGAAGGAGTGGGTGAGCAGCCGTTGCATAGCTTTCACTTTGCCCCGACGCCCTTCCTGTGTTGCCTTGACGATACGCGCTTGCAGCCTTCTGACTTCCCGCTCACATCGAAGCCAGTTTAATTGCTCCCATGCGTTCGCTTTGCCGGAGGGTGCACACATGGATTGCTCTACGTTCATTTGCGGTTTCCTCCTGCGAAGGTTCTGCCTGCTATCTCGTCACGAACGACCCGCTGGAAGTCAGCCCGTTTGCACGGTGGAATCATGTTCCAATTCCTATCCATTCCATTACAGAACGGCCTTCGCTTTTTCCAGCATCCTCTGCCCGCCATCCCATCAGCGTTCCTTGCGGACGCGCCTGCCTTCCCTGGAAGGCGGAATGTCGGGTTTACCATGTTTTGCTCAAGTGACACGGATGATTAAGCCTCTGCCTCTACACCGGCAGTCGTGTGTCCGTGTGCCCCAATCAAAGTGTGAGGCAACCGACTGCATACCTTTTGGTCGGAGCCTGTCAGCATCTTTGGCTCGCTGCCAATGACGATGCCTGCGGCAGTTTACTTATGTTAGACTTTTCATCCAGCCTGACCCTCAGACCGCATTGATGCTAGCAGTCTCGAAGGCTTCCTCGCGGTTGCCTTCGCATCATAACAACGGAAGTATTGTTGTCTCGGCAGCTTCTACCCGACCGTTACCAGTCGCGCCAGTGCCGATAGGCTACTGCGGACGGAACCGCAGGTTTCTTTCCAAACAATCACTTGAACTATTCATTTCGCACCCTTGATCTTGGCCCAACGCGCCTTGGTAGACGCCGCAATTTTCGCGCGCGTCGCCGCGCTCATCTTGCGCCGAGGGGCTGGCCTGGCTGCCCCTGCTCCATCCAACAGGGAAATCAGTTCACGAGAAAGCGATTCCATCGTTCCTGCGGATGATGGAGGATTTCAAATAAAATTTGACCGCACCGGTGTCAACGAGCGCATTGGTTTCCAAAACGCGGGGTTTTTCCTTGCGCGCACCAGCAGCCATCAACGCAAGATCACCCAGTTCACCACCTTGATCATCGTCATCACTTTTCCCATATCGCTTTTCATTTGGTTAAGTTTAATCCAATTTATTGACCGGAGCAACAGGCTGGCAGTTCCGGGAATTTTTCCAAGAACATTTCGCGGCTTGAAAAAAATTCAATTTCCGCTAACCTGATTTTGGTTTTGGAAGGGCGGAGAATCGCTTTTGGCGCGAGCCGGAAGAGGAAAGTCCGAACACCATCGGGCGCGATGCCGCGTAACTCAAGTCCGTTTCGATTGAGATACACGCGGGCGGAAAGTTGAAAGACTTTTTGACGGAAAGTGCCACAGAAAATCAGACCGCCGGTTTTCGGCGACGAAAGCCGGTAAGGGTGAAAAGGTGCGGTAAGAGCGCACCGCGCGAAGCGCAAGCGACGCGGCACGGAAAACCCCATCGGGTGCAAGGCCAAATAGGAAACCCAGGAGCGGCCCGCTCCGCGTTTCGTGAAAGCGAAACAGGTTTCGGGTATCGGTCGCTCAGACAAATGATTCTCTCCGCCGCAAGGCGCAGACAGAATTCGGCTTACAGCCTTTCCAAAACCATTTTTTATCCGCAGGAGCGTCTGCCAATAAAATGAAAAAATGATCGGCGTTCGTTCGTGAAAATTGCGGGCGAAATTTTCTAATAATAAATCGGCGTTTTTCCGACGCGCACGGGCGTAATTTTTTTTAGCGACGCGGGCAGACTTAAATTGCCCGTGCGATTCACGGCGCGGAGGGAAATTATATCCGGCGCAAAATCTTGATAGGTTTGCGTCGTCTGGTTTGCGGGCAAAATTTGCGTGCTCCAAACATTATTCGCGGCGCGACATTGTAAAACCCAACGCCAGGCCGGTTCGCCGCCAGAACTTTGCCAGTTGATCTTCAATTCTGAATTTTTGTCTAAAATCGCGGTAAGTTTGGGCTGGGACGGCTGCGTAGAATCCAGCCATGGCGACGCGGGCACGAGCGCGGGTTGAGCGTATTCCGCGCCAATGACATTCGTGAGCGCGGGATTTTCCGTGACGCTGCGCAAATGAAAAAGGATTTCGCCGTTCACATTTTGCGCGCGTTCGATTTGAATTTGCCGCGCAATTTCCTCCGCTGAAAATTTTCCGCCGACGGCAGCGGCGTCAAGGGCGGGCCAGAGATGACGATTTTTTGTGTTTTGTTCCCGCCACCATTTCAGCAGGACGGGAAAACTTTGCTGCGGCGAATCAATGGCCCAGTAAAGTTGCGGGGCAAAATAATCGAGCCAGCCGGCGGCCAGCCATTGGCGCGAGTCGGCATAAAGCGAGGCGTAGGCGTCCAGCCCGCGAATGGACGGCGGATTTTCCGGGCGCCAGATGCCAAAGGGACTGATGCCAAATTTTACCCACGGTTTCGCCGCCTTGATATTTTGATAAACGCTTTGGATGAATTTGTCCACGTTCGCGCGCCGCCAATCGTCATGTTGATAACCTTCGGGCAAACCAAATTGTTTCCATTCTTCATAATCGGGAAATTCCAGCACGCGGCCCCCGGAATCTTTTTCGGGATAAGGATAAAAATAATCGTCGAAGGTCACGCCATCCACGTCGTAGCGTTTGACGACATCCATGACGACGCGCAAAACGTAATCGCGCACGAAGGGATTGCCCGGATCAAGCCAAAGCTGATCGCCATAGTGACGAATGAGTTCGGGATGCGTGCGCGAAATGTGATTGGGCGCAATGGAATTGGCGAATTTGTTCCGCGCGCGAAAGGGATTGAACCAGGCGTGCAATTCCAGTCCGCGTTTGTGCGCTTCCTGGATGGCGAAGGCGAGCGGATCGTAAAACGGCTGCGGCGGCCGGCCTTGCGTGCCGGTGAGACGCTCCGACCACGGCTCCATCGCCGAGGCATACATCGCATCGCTCGCGGGACGGACTTGAAAAATGATGGCGTTAAAATGCAGTTTCGCCGCGCGGTCGAGCAGCGCGATCAACTCGGCTTTTTGTTGCGCGACCGGCAAGCCGGGTTGCGAGGGCCAATCTTGATTGGAAGCGACGACGGTGAGCCAGGCGCCGCGAAATGCGCGCGGCGGTTCCGGCGGCGTGATGAAAATGGGCCGGTAAATCTCATTCGCCGCGAACAGTCCTGCGGAAAATAAAAAAAAGGACGCGAATAAAATGGCGGTTTTAATTTTCATTGGCTGCTGCAATTTAATCGCAAACAAAATTTCGCAAAGTTTTTTCGACGGCAGGCTGCGGCAATTTGACAAAGCCGGGCGATTTTGTTTTAATTTGGCCGTTGCAGCCTAACTCGGTTTCGCCTTCCTGCGAGCCGATGCGGGAGAACCAAATTCCGAATGAAAATTCGGACGGGGCGAACGAAATCAGGCGACTGATTTCAAGGCCACTTTCAAGGCCAAGCCCGTCAGCTAATCTCGCCGGCAATTGGAAGGGCGATCCTCTGGAGACGCGGCGTGCTCCATGTTCCCCCAAAATAAAACGCAGAATAATTTGTATGAATGTGTTTAGTTTGGTGAAGAATGTGGTGATCGGCCGGGCGCGGAATCTCTCCGATGCAAGTCTCTTCCACAAAACGTCGCTCATCGCGCTGCTCGCGTGGGTCGGGTTGGGCGCGGACGGATTGTCATCCTCCTGCTACGGTCCGGAAGCGGCGTTCGTCGCCTTGGCCGGCCACGAATTTTTAAGCTTGTTTGTCGCGGCGGCTTCGGTGCTGACCATCGTGGTCATTTGCGCGAGCTATTCGCAGATCATCGAACTTTTTCCAACTGGCGGCGGCGGCTACGTCGTCGCCAGCAAATTATTATCGCCCACGGCCGGCGTGGTTTCCGGCTGCGCGCTCATTGGCGATTACGTTTTGACCATCGCCATCAGTGTGGCCAGCGGCGCGGACGCAGTGTTCAGCATGTTGCCGGTGGACTGGTTGCGCTGGAAACTGTTTTTTGCATTGGGCGTCGTGATTGTCCTGACCTTTTTGAATTTGCGCGGCGTCAAGGAATCGGTTTTAATCTGGCTGCCGGTTTTTTTCCTGTTCGTTTTCACGTTCACCATTGCAATTTTATACGGAATTATTTCGCACATCGGCGAACTGCCAAACATCGCGCGCGGATTGTCGGCGGATGTGCAAACCGATTCTTCTGCCGTCGGAATATGGGGGTTGATCGTGGTCATTTTGCGCGCTTACAGTCTGGGCGCCGGCACTTATACCGGCATCGAAGCCGTGAGCAACGGCCTGTATTCATTGCGCGAACCGCGCGTGCAAACCGGCAAGCGCACCATGATTTACATGGGCGTTTCGCTCGCGTTCGTCGTCGGCGGATTGCTGCTGGCCTATTTGCTTTATCACGTTACGCCGGTGACGGGAAAAACTTTGAACGCCGTTCTGTTTGAGAAAATGACGGCGACGTGGCCGGTTTGGTCGGGAAAAAGTTTTGTGATCGCGGCCATGGTTTCGTCCGCCGCCCTTTTGTTCATCGCCGCGCAAACCGGCTTTCTCGGCGGCCCGCGCGTGCTGGCAAACATGGCCGTTGACCGCTGGCTGCCCACGCGCTTCGCCACGTTGAGCGACCGACTCGTCACGCAAAACGGCGTCCTGCTCATGGGCGCGAGCGCGCTGGCCGTCGTATTTTTTACCAGCGCTTCGGTCAGGATTCTCGTCGTGCTTTACAGCATCAACGTCTTTCTCACTTTCAGCCTCTCGCAACTCGGCATGGTGCGCCATTGGTGGGCCGACCGCGCCAACACCGCCGCGTGGAAAAGAAAATTATTCATCAACGGCTTCGGATTCATCCTCACCGGCGGCATCCTTATTTCCCTTTCCATCGTGAAATTTTATGAAGGTGGCTGGGTCACGCTCCTCGTCACCGGCATTTTGATTCTCGCCGCCTTTTGGATCAAACGTCATTACCTGCAAACGCAAAAACAATTATTTCGCCTCGACGAACTCGTCGCCCTCGCCTCGGCGGACAAACCAAACGCCTCTGCAAAAATTTCCGAAATGCCGTGCGACGTCAACGCGCGCACCGCTGTTTTTCTCGTCAATGGCTTCAACGGCCTCGGCCTGCACACGCTGCTCGCCGTGATCCGCATGTTTCCAAAAGTCCATCAAAATTTTATTTTTGTGCAGGTCGGCGTTTTGGACGCAGGAAATTTCAAAGGCGCGGCGGAAGTGGAAAATCTGCGCGCCCATTCCCGGCGCGAAGTAGAACGTTACGCCGCTTACATGCGCCAGCAGGGGTTTTACGCTGAAGCGCATTTCGCGCTGGGCACGGACATCGTGGATGAGGCGGCGGCGCTTTGCGACGAAATCGCCAAACGTTTTCCGCAATCGCAATTTTTCGCCGGCCAGCTCGTTTTCAAAAATGAAAATCTGCTGACGCGCTGGTTGCACAATCACACCGTTTTTGAATTGCAACGCCGCCTTTACCAACATGGCTGGCCGATGCTGGTCTTGCCGATTCAGGTTTGACCGTTCGCGAAAGTTTTATACTGGTTCAGCAGTTTCAAGGAAGCCTTGCAAATGCCGCACGCGCGTTGGGTGACGCAATTTGCGCAACGCCTTCGCCTCGATTTGCCGGATGCGTTCGCGCGTGACGTTATACATCTTGCCAATCTCTTCGAGCGTGCGTTCGTAGCCGTCAATCAAACCGAAACGCATCTCCAGAATTTTCCGTTCGCGCTCGGTCAATGTCGTCAAAACATCACTCAATTTTTCGCGAAGCAAACTGTAGCTCGTCACTTCGGACGGATTTTCCGCCGACTTGTCCTCGATGAAATCGCCGACGCTCACGTCGCCGTCATCGCCGACCGGCGCATGAAGCGAGACCGGCTGTTGCGCCATTTTCAGCAGCGCGTGGATGCGCGAAACCGGCATGTGCATTTCGTCGGCCAATTCTTCCGGCGTCGGTTCGCGGCCAAGCTCCTGCGTCAATTGCTTCTGCGCGCGCCACAGCTTGTTCATGATTTCAATCATGTGAACTGGAATGCGAATCGTGCGCGCCTGATCCGCAATCGAGCGCGTGATCGCCTGGCGAATCCACCAGATCGCGTAAGTCGAAAATTTATAGCCGCGACGATATTCAAATTTCTCGACGCCCTTCATCAAACCGATGTTGCCTTCCTGGATCAAATCCAGGAACGACTGGCCGCGGTTCGTGTATTTTTTGGCGACGGAAACAACGAGGCGCAAATTGGCCTCGGCCATGTGCGTCTTCGCCTTCAGCCCGCGCTCGGCGGCGGCGCGCAAATCGTTGAACACTTTGTAAAATTCTTCGCGCGGCATCCGCACAAATTGTTCGAGCGTCTGGATTTTTGCGCGCTCGGCGTCCAGCGCGGCGCGGCGTTCGGCAGTCGTCCGCAAATTTTCCAGTTCCTGAATGTGCCGCAAGCTCACCTGGAATTTTTCATGAACGTTCCCGGCCACGACGATCATTTCCTCGACGATTTTCTGCTTGTAGAAAAATTTCGTGAAAAAGTCCTGCAACTTCAGGCTCATTTTTTTGAGTTCGCGCTGCATTTTATCCTTGCGGGATTTTTGCTGCGCTTTCTGCCACGAAAAATATTTTTCATCCATCTTCTGGTCGAACGCATGGATTTTTTTGATGAGCTTGCGCAATTCACGCAGATGCCCGTCGCGATTGGCCACTTTTTTATCCACGACCACGCGGTCAAAACGTTCCTTGGGCGGCTCGGATAAAAGTTTTTCCGCAATCGCAATATGTTCCTTGGCCGTGAAACCGAGGCCATAAATGATCGCCTTCATCGCGACTTCGGCTTCCTCGATTTTTTTGCAAATCTCGACTTCCTGTTCGCGCGTGAGCAAAGGAACTTTGCCCATCTGGTTCATATACATCCGCACCGGATCATCGAGAATTTCCAGGCGCGAATCCTCCTCGGCTTCTTCTTGCTGCGGTTGTTCGGGCTGCTTGGAACGTTCCGCGCGCTCGGCTTCGGCCTGATCCATGACGATTTCCACATCCAAACCGCGCAACTTGCTCAACAAAGCATCCAGATCATCCGGGCTTAAATTATCCGGCAACACGTCGTTGATGTCATCGTAAGTGATGTAACCGTGCTCTTGCGCGAGATGCAAAAGCGTCTTGATCGTCTCGGTCAAATCCACGGAAGACTGTGAGGTTGCGGACGGCGTGCCATTGGTGACGCCGTTTTGAAAACGCTTTTCCGCTTCGGCAATCGAATTGACCGAATGTTTCACATTGCCGTTTTTTTCCGGGGTCGCCGATAAATCCTTGCGCGCCTTGCTGGAAATAATAAAACGCCGCCGCACCGGCGCAACTTTTGCCTTGGTGGTGGCTTTGCTGCGATCGTTCGCCGCCTTTTTTGGCACCGCTGTTTTACGTTTCGACATAAATATCAGACCCAAATCATCCGCTTCGGTTCAGAGAAAATCATGGGCCTTCTTCATTAAAAACCATGTTTCGACAAATGTTCCTTCTCGTAAATCCTGGAGATTGCGAACACCGGAAGACCGATACCTCGTGATAATACCTGCTTTACTTGAGAATTCAAGGATAATCGTAGAACTGAATAGAATGTCAAAAACGCGGAAAATCAGTGGTTTTCCTCGAAAATCAGCCAAAATTGGATTTTTACCGCAAATTCAAGCGGGCTTTCGCGTCGCTTCAATATCGCGGGCAATTTGCTCGCGCAATTCTGCCGGCGAAGCAAATTTTCGCTCGTCCCGCAATTTTTCGCCCATTTCAATTTCCAATTCCGCGCCATAAAGTTCGCCGTTGAAATTTAGCAAATGCGCTTCGACCCGCAACTCCGGCTTGCCGGACGCGACCGTTGGCCGCAAACCGATGTTCAACGCGACCCAGTAAAATTGCCCCTTAACTTTTGCGCCGCCGGAATAAACGCCGTTCGGCGGAAGTAACTGTCCGGTTACTTTTAGATTCGCCGTCGGGAAACCAAGTTGCCGCCCAAGTTTGTCGCCTTCAACCACGCCGCCGGAAATCGCATAAACTCGTCCAATCATCTGGCTGGCCGCGTCAAAATCGCCCGCGCGAATCGTTTCACGAATCCGCGTGCTGCTGACAATTTGTCCGTCCAGCGAAACCGCCGCGAGGCCGTGAACGGAAAAATTTACTTCGCCGCCGAGTTTTTTCAACAAGGCGACGTTGCCGCCGCGTTTGTGGCCGAAAACAAAATCCGCGCCGACGCAAACGCTGTGAATTTTTCCGAAATCGCGCGCCAGATTGCGGATAAATTCCTCACCCGTTTGTTCGCTGAATTTTTTATCAAACTGAATCAGCAGCAACGCGTCCGCGCCGAGCGACTCAATCGCCCGCAATTTTTGCGGCAGCGAATAAATCAGCGGCGGCACTTTGTCCGGCGCGACGACGGAATTTGGATGGCGGTCGAAGGTTAAAACAACCGCAACGGCGTCGTGTTGGCGCGCATCGGAAATTGTCTGCCGGATGATTTGCTGATGGCCGAGATGCACACCGTCGAAAAAGCCGATGGCGAGGCAAACTTTTTTGCCTTCGCTTTGCAGTTCATTTGCGGCATGAATAACTTTCATAATTTTTGCCACAGATTTTCACAGATGAAACACAGATAAAATGATTTCTTATCTGTATAAATCTGTGTCCATCTGTGGCTGATTAGGCCGTTGCCAGTTTCAAAAATGGAATCACTCTTTTTTCCAGTTCACTCAATGGCAATTTCAAAATTTCGTCAAGTGGCTTCGCGTCCGCCACGTCAAATTTTCCCGAAACGCTCCGGCGCAGCGTGGCCAGATGCGCGCCGCAGCCGAATTTTTGGCCGAGGTCGTGCGCGATGCTGCGAACGTAAGTGCCTTTTGTGCAGGCGACGCGAAATTCGCCTAGCGGCTCGTCGTATTTTGTAAAACGAAAATTGTAAATGTGGATCAGGCGCGGCTCGCGTTCGACTTCGATGCCTTTGCGCGCGAGTTTGTAAAGCGGCACGCCGTCTTTTTTGATGGCGGAAACCATCGGCGGCATTTGCATTTGATCGCCGATGAATTTGGCGGCTTCCTCGTTCAACTGTTCCAGTGTCAAAGGCGGAACGATTTTTGTTTCCAAAATTTCGCCGTCAGCATCGTAAGAATTTGTCGTCTGGCCAAATTTAATCGTGCCTTCATAGACTTTGTCGTCGCCCATCAATTTTTCGGAAAGTTTTGTGCCGCGTCCGAGGACAATAATTAAAAGTCCAGTCGCGTTCGGATCGAGCGTGCCGCAATGCCCGACTTTTTTGATTTGAAACCGGCGGCGGATCGCGTCCACGACATCGTGCGAAGTCGGGCCGGCGGGTTTATCAACGAGAAGCGCGCCATCGAGCGAGGAAAATTCTTGCATGAAAATTATTTTTTATGCCGCGTCTTCTTCGCCGACAAGCCGAGGCTGAACCGGATTTCAGCGCGCAATAATTTTGCGATTTTCAAAGTTTCAGCGGCGTCGGCGCGTTCGGCGGATTCGCCGGGATAACGAAACGCGACCGCATAAGTCGTTAGCTTGGCCAGAGATTCTTTCCACGGTTGCCAAAACGGCTCGGTTTTTTGAAGTAACGCCAGCAGTAAGACCAAATTATGAGTTTTCGGAAAAGTGACATCTGCCAAAATGAGGCGTGCCTTCAAGTATTTTTCAATGCACTGCTGCGAATGGAAGCAAACGGCGTCGAAATTTGGATTCCGGCGCGCTCGAAATTCCCGGCGCGCGGTCGCCCAATCCGCTTCGGCTTTGACAATCCATTCGGCAATGTCAGGCTGCATAAAGCAATTCGCCCTTCTCCGTCACTTCGCGGAGAAAAAAATCGCCGCGAGCCAGCCGGCGATTCATTTCTTCCGGCGAGCGCACAATCACATCAAGCGGAAAATTTGCGTCAACGCAGCTGAGAATTTCCGAAGCCTTGCGAAAACCTTTCCCTTCAAACGGCATCACAACCAGCAAATCCACGTCCGAATCCGCCGTTGGCCGGCCGTAAGCATAAGAGCCAAAAAGCACGATGCGCTGCGGTTTGAACAGCCGGGCAATCTGCCCGCACACACGCCGGATTTCCTGTCGCTTGACCTTCATGTTGTTAAATTAACAAATTCTCCGACTTTTTGCCGCAAAATTTTGTTGTTCCTTTGAGCGCGGAATTCTGGCGTGACGAAATTATTTCGCCGCCTTCAACGCGCGTTTCACGGCGGCGATGACTTTGCGCTGGACCGAAAGCGGTTTGCCCGCGATGCGCGCGCCCGCAGCGGACGGATGGCCGCCGCCGCCGAATTGCGCGGCGATTTCGTTCACGTTCACGTTTGGATTTTTCGAGCGCAAACTGATGCGCGTGAGTTCCGGTTCAACTTCTTCAAAAACGCACGCGACGATGACCGGCTCAATGGCACGGATGTGGTCAATGAGCCCCTCGGAATCGTTGCTCTCCGCGCCGGTGCGGGTGAAATCGCTTTTCTTCAGCCAGAACCACGCGATGCGGTCGTCGGCGGTGAGGCGGAATTTGCTGTAAACAAGTTTGAGCAGCCGCGCGCGCGAAACAGGATACGATTGATAAACTTCGTCGCAAATTTTCGCGAGGTTCGCGCCGCGCGTGACGAGTTCCGCGCCGGTGTGAAACGTGCCGGGTCGCGTGGTGGAATATTGAAACGAGCCGGTGTCCGTCGAAATGGCCGTGAACAAACAATCGGCAATCGGTTTGGTGATCGGCCAGCGCGCGACTTTGAGCAGGCGATAAATCAATTCGCCGCAGGATGGTTCGCGGGCGGAAATCCAGTTCACGTCGGCGTAGCGCGTGTTGCTTTCGTGATGGTCAATGTTGATGAAAATTTTCCGGTCGGCGACGCACTCGCCCACTTTGCCGAGCCGCTCGAAACTCGCGCAATCGGTCGCGATGACGCAATCGAATTTTTCGCCGCGCCTGGGTTTTTGGAAAAGTCCTTCGGTGTTCAGGAATTTATATTTTTGCGGCACGGAATCTTCGTTCCAGACGGAGACTTTTTTCCCATCGTTTTGCAGGGCAAACGCGAGGCCGAGCTGCGAGCCGACGCAATCGCCGTCGGGCCGGACGTGGCCGACGATGCAAAAGGTTTTGTGTTCGCGAATGATTTCGAGAATGCGGTCAATGATTTTGGGATAGCTTTTCACGATTATTCGGTTGTCGGCTCTTCACTTGGGCCGCTGTCAATGGGCGTGGTTTTTTCCAGCTCTTCGATAATTTGCAGCACCTTGTTGCCGCGCACAATGGAATCGTCGAAAACAAATTTCAGCGCGGGCGTGTATTTCAGAACGATGCCGCGCGCGACAAGATTTTGAATGCGCACGCGATGTTCGGTGAGCAATTGGAAGCCGCGCTTTTGCTGGTCGGCGTTGCCCAGAATGCTGACGAAGACGATGGCAGATTTCAGGTCGCCGGAAACGTCCACGTCGTTGACGGTGATCAAACCGGCGTCGCTGACGTGAAACTCGCGGCGGACGGCCTCGCCGATTTCGCGTTTCAAAAGTTCGCGCACACGTTGGAGTCGAAGACTGGCCATTTTCGATTAGTTAAATTGCGATTATTATTACGACAGTGATTTGCATTCTTAATCTTACTCCTAATCGCAATCTTAATCGTTTTCAAATTTCATAATTTCGCCGCCACTTTTTCCAGCGCGTAACATTCGATGACGTCACCGACTTGAAAATCGCTGTAACCTTCAATGCGAAGGCCGCATTCCATCCCGGCGCGGACTTCGTTGACTTCATCTTGAAAACGGCGGAGCGATTGCAAAATGCCTTCGTAAATCACGTCTTTGCGGCGGCGCACGCGGACTTTTCCGCGCGCGATGCGTCCGCTCGAAACCATGCAACCGGCCACCGGCACGCCTTTGGACAATTCAAAAATCTGCCGCACATCCGCCGAGCCGACGACGGTGTCTTTGACGAGCGGATCGAGCAATCCTGCCATCGCCTCTTTCACCTGGTCAATCAATTCGTAAATGATCGCGTAAAGTTTGATCTGCACGCCCGCGTGCTTGGCTTTTTCCGCAGCGGTGCTGTCCAGGCGCGTATGAAAACCCAGGATGACTGCGCTTGAAGCCGAGGCGAGCGCAACGTCGTTTTCGGTAATCGTGCCGACATCGCTGTGAATGATTTCGAGCGAAACTTTTTGCGCCTCGATTTTCTTGAGCGCCTCGACAATCGCCTCGACCGAGCCTTGCGTGTCCGCCTTGACGACGGCTTTGAGGACTTTGCTTTGTTCGGCGGCCAGCGTGGCGAAAAGGTTTTCGAGCGTGACCTTTTTATTTTCCTGGCCTTCGGCGCGCGCGGCGAGAAAACGCTGTTCCGCCAGTTCGCGCGCGGCTTTTTCGTCTTCAACCACGGAAAATTCCAGACCCGCGTCCGGCACGCCGTTCAAACCCAAAACGCGAACCGCGACGGACGGCGCGGCTTCCTTCAGCCGTTTGCCTTCCTCGCTGATGAGCGCGCGAACGCGGCCATAAAATTCGCCGCACAAAATAATATCGCCGACGTGCAGTGTGCCTTTGCGAACAAGCACCGTCGCGGTCGGGCCGCCGGGTTCAACGCCGGATTCAATGACGTTGCCTTTGGCATTGCGGTCGGGATTTGCCTTGAGTTCCAGCAACTCGGCTTGCAGCAAAATCATTTCCAGCAATTTATCCACGCCCACTTTGGTCAGCGCGGAAACATCCACAAAAATTGTTTCACCGCCCCAATCGTCCGGCACGAGTTCTTTTTCCTGCAACTGCTGGCGAACTTTCATCGGGTTCGCGTTCGGATGGTCAATTTTATTGACCGCGACAATGATGGGAACTTTGGCGGCTTTCGCGTGGCTCAACGCTTCGAGCGTTTGCGGCATGACGCCGTCGTTCGCCGCAACGACGAGAATGACAATGTCCGTGACATTTGCGCCGCGCGCGCGCATGGAACTGAACGCCGCGTGGCCGGGCGTGTCGAGAAACGTGATCTGCGCCAGTTCCTTTTTGCGTTCGGGATGCGGAACGGAAATCGTATAAGCGCCGATGTGCTGCGTGATGCCGCCGGCTTCGCCCGCCGCGACGTTCGCCTTGCGGATCACGTCGAGCAAACTTGTTTTGCCGTGGTCAACGTGGCCCATGATCGTGACGACCGGTGCGCGCGGCTTGAGTTGTTCCGGCTTGTCCTCGGTGTCGAGTTCAATTTGTTTCTCGACCGCGTGGACGACGCCCGCGCCGCGCTCGCGTTTTTCAACCTCGAATCGGAAACCGTATTTCGCGCAAAGTTGCTGCGCAATTTTTTCGTCAATCGCCTGATTGACCGTTGCGAAAACATTCAGTCCCATCAAATCGGCGATGATTTTGAAAGGCTTTTGTTTCAGTTGCGTGGCGAGTTCGCGCACGACGATCGGCGGCTTGATGATGATGACTTCGCCAGTCGTCGGCGCGACAAATTTTGGTTGCGCGGGCGCGGCGGGTTTTATTGGCTCGCGAGTTTGCTGTTGTTGTGGACGCCCGTCGCGTCCGCCGCGTTGAAATTGCTGGCGCGAATCTCCGCGTTGCGGCGTGCCTTGACGCGGGGGCGGAAATTTGGCGGAACTTCCTCTTTCGCCGCCGCGTGAAGATTGCTGGCGCGACGGCGGCAATTGAATGAACCCGACTTTTTCGCCGACTTTCGGGCCGACAGGTTTTGGCGGCGCAACCGGAATTTTTGGCGCTTCGACAACCGGCGCAACGATTTCAACTTTTTCCGGTTCGACTTTGACTTCCGGTTTTGGTTCCGGCGGCGGCGCGGTAATGAGAACGATTTTTTGCTCGGCGGGCGCGGGCTTGGGTGGTTCAGGCGCGAGCTTGGGCGCGAGGCGCGCGGCGATTTCTGGAAAAGTTTTGATCAGCTCTTCTTCGAGCCATTCGGCGGAAATTTTATCGAGCGAACTGGACGGAACTTTGGCGGCGGCAATGCCCATGGCCTTGGCCTTCTCGATGATTTGCTTGTTCTCGAGGCCGAGCTTTTTCGAAATGTCGTAGATACGAACGGGCATAAAAATTTTCCACCGCCGCCGACCGGAATGTGCGAATGGCCTTCATTGGCTAAATCGCGGAAACAAATTTTGTTCCGGCTGGCTTCATAAAATCAACTGGTCACGGGCGTTTCGCCGACGTTCAACGAACGGCGTCCGGCTTCGGCGCGCGCGGCCTCCAAAATCGCCGCCGCGTTTTCGCCGACCTGCGGAATGTCCGCGATGTCGCCGGCTTCCGCCGACAGCAAATCTTCGATGCGCGTCAAACCGGCGTGGACGAGCGCGTCCGCCTGTTCGCGCGAAATTCCCGGAATCGCCGCGAGCGATTGCACGGCTTCGGCGACTTTTTCTTCAAAGCCCTTGGTGACGACGACTTCCGCGTCAATGTCCACTTCCCAGCCGGTCAACTTCGCCGTCAGCCGCGCGTTCTGGCCGCGCTTGCCAATTGCCAGCGACAATTGATCTTCGCTGACCAAAATTTTCAGGCGCTTGCGTTTTTCATCCAGCTCGACGCTTCTCAACTGCGCCGGTTCCAGCGCTTTCGTGACAAACGTTTTGATGTCGGACGACCACGGAATCACGTCCACTTTTTCGTTGTTCAATTCGCGGACGATATTTTTGACGCGCTGGCCGCGCATTCCGACGCACGCGCCGACCGGGTCAACTTTCGGGTCGCGCGAATAAACCGCCATCTTGGTGCGAAAACCCGGCTCGCGCGCGATGCCTTTGATTTCAATCGTGCCATCGTTGATTTCAGAAACTTCGAGTTGAAACAGTTTGATGATGAAACGCGGATCGGCACGCGACAAAATGATTTCCGGCCCGTGCGGGCCTTCTTCGACGGCCTTGACGTAGCAACGGATGCGCTCGCCGACTTGATATTCCTCAATCGAAACGCGCTCGCGGCTCGGCAGCAGCGCCTCGTATTTTCCCAAATCCAAAATCACGTCGGAACGTTCAAAGCGCCGGACCGTGCCGCTGATGATGTCGCCGACGCGGTCTTTGAACTCGGCAAAAATCATGGACTTTTCCGCCTGCCGGATTTTTTGCATCAACGCCTGTTTCGCGAATTGCGACGCGACGCGGCCAAAGCCCGTCGGCGTGACTTCCTTTTCAATTTCGTCGCCGATGTTTGCGTCCGGTTTGATCCGGCGCGCGTCGAAAACGGAAATCTGGTCGTGCATGGAAATGGCTTTTTCGGAAACGATCAATTTTGCGAACGCCTTGATGTCGCCGTTTTTCTGGTCAATTTCCACGCGTAGTTCGCGCGCCGGACCGACCGCTTTTTTCGCGGCGGACAGCAACGCTTCCTGGACAGCGCCGACGAGGACATCGCGGCTGATGCCCTTTTCGCGCTCCCAAAATTCCAAAACTGCCAAAAAATCTGCGTTCATAAACTCATGACGGCATTTGCATCCGGCGAATAAAAAAGCCGGAAGATGTGTATCTCCGACTTTTCGCGCTGGCCGAACCAGCAAACTTTACCATTCTTGAATCACATAATAATTTTTAAGCAGTCTCACGTCAAGCGCAATTCCATGGCCATTTCCAATAAAAATTATTTTGACGCGGAAAAACTTTTCCACATTCGCGCGGGCAACAAGCCGAGCACGATGAACCCAATCTGGCTCGCGACGAAAAGGATCAGCCATTTGAACGCCGCGTCCGTGAAACCGTAGCTGTGCAAACCGATGCCGAGCATGTTGACGCCGAACCATGACCAGCTGGTGACGATGTTGCCGCCGATGACGTAAACCGCCAGCCCGCGTTCGCGAATCATTCCGCCCCAGCGCAAATGCAAAATCAATGCGTTCCACAAAACAATGATGAGCGCGCCGTTTTCCTTCGGGTCCCAGCCCCAAAATCTTCCCCAGGATTGGTCGGCCCAAATCCCGCCGAGCACCGTGCCGACAAAACTGAACAGCGTCGCGAAACAAACGATTCCATAAATCATTCGCGCCAGCGATCTGCCCGTCGCCCCGTCCAAAGTTTTGGTGAACACGCCGCGCACGATGTAAATCAATCCAAGAAATCCCGCCACAAACGTGCTCGCGTAACCGAGCGTGACGACCACAACGTGCGTCGCCAGCCAGAAATTCGTGTCCAGCACCGCGCGCATCATTTCCATCGTGTCGCCGTCCACCGCGAGATTTTGCGCGATGACGAGCGTGATGAAACCCATCCCTGCCGAAACGACCGCGCCGATCCCGTTCTTATGAAATTTTTCCAGAATGAGTCCGAGAATCACCGCGCCCCAGCCGATAAAAATCGCCGACGAATATAAATTGGTCACCGGCGGACGGTCTTGCAGCACGATGCGATAAATCAAACCGGTGGTATGAATCAGAAACGCCAGCGCAATCAGCCAGACTGCCGAACGGCGCAACGTCTCCGATAAATTGAACCACGAAAAAATTGCCAGGATGCCGGCGAGAACGTAAATGACCATCGCGTGATAAAACGGCTGCATCTGATTGAAAAAAACTTCTGCGCGCGCGCGCGCCAGCGCGCGGGAAAAATTCGGAACGAGCGACGAGCGATAATCCGCCAGCGCCGAATTGAAGTCCGCGACCTTTCCATTTTTGAGCGCACCGGCCATGGTCGCATAATCTTCCATCGCCGGAGAAATTTTTTCATCTTTCGCGGCGTCCAGCAAAATCGTGCCGGCGCGCTGCCAATCGCCGGAACTATTTTGCGGCGGAATGATCAACGGCCCCTCAAGCCGCGCCATAAAATCAAACCGCTGCAACTCCTCGAGAAACTGGTTGAACGTTTGCTCGTCATATTTTTTTCCGTTTTGTTGCGCGCGCACAGCGGCGACCCCGGCGGGAATCATTTTTTCATAGGCGGCCAGTTCCGATTTCCAATCCTGCGAATCTTGCGGCTGAACCGTGTTTTTCAATTGCGCATAAAGTTCCATCCGCTCATGCACTTTCGCGACCGCGTGTTCGTAGGCGCTGCGTTGCGCCGATTCAATTTTTTCCACGCGCTCATTTTCCTTGTTGAACGCGTCGAGCGACGGCGCGATTTGATTCCACGAAAAATGTTCGCCATCCTGCTCTTGCAATTTATTTTTTCCCGGCAACTTCAGAAACGTGATCAAGTCCGGGTTGTCCACGCGAAACACCGGCCAGTTGTCCGCGACTTGCGGATTCATCATCACGTTCGCGAGCCATTCGACGGCGGAAATTATTTTTTGTTTTTCATGCCAGCTTTTCCACGGTTCGAGATCGAGCGTTTGCGTCTGGCGGATTTGCAGCAGCGAATTGCGCGCGAGCGAATCCATCGGCTTCAGGCGTCCGTTGAAAACGACCGGCAATTTTCCAAATTCGGAAAAAGCAAAACCCCTGTCGCGCGGCGGCTGCATTTGGCCAAAAAACCACAGCGCCATCACAAGCATCAGAAACGCCGGAAACCATCTTTGAAAAATTGTTTTCATTTCGATTTCCTTTTTGAAATAAAGCCGACGAGATGAAATAAAAATTGTGTCACCAGTCCGGCGGCGACCATCGCGCAGCCGATATATGGCGTGAGCCAGCTCGGATTGTGCATGACTTGCAACACCGATGACGGCGCGCGTCCCGCCTGCCGCGCCGCTTCGCCCGCGTCCATTTGATATTGATAAAACGTAAGCCCGGCATAACGCAGCGGATGGTTCATGGAAATTTCCACTTCGCGATTTTCACCCGTGCGCGGATTTTGCAACTGCACGCGGCTGCGAAAATCTTTCGGAATATCCGTGCCTTCATAAATCGTGTGCGTCGCTTTGAGCAGCGTCAGTGAAAAAGGAAAATGTGTCTCTTCCGGCTGCAACGCGAACGCAAATTTTTTCCCGTTCGCAAAAACAAATTGCGGCTGCGTCAAATCACCGACAATTTTTTGCGTCATGTCCGCGCCCAATTGTTGATCGTAACTTTGTCGCAACGCTTCCATCATTGAATCATCGCTCGTCCAATCGGAAACCATCCAATCGCCCAACGAACCCTTCGCGTCAACAATTTCAATCTCCGCCGTCGGCACATTTTTATCGTCCATCGTTTTCGTTTCGGCGAGCGGATGAAAATCAAAATTTGCCGCGATGCCATTCGTCGTGAGCGGCGGACCATTTTGCATCATCGGCGCGCGAAATTCCGGTTCGGAATTTTTCCAATAAAATTTCACGCGAATCGTGAACGGCAGATTCGTGTTTTGAATTTCCCCGCCGCGCGCAAGCATTTTGTCTGGAATCGCAACGTCCGTTTCTTCGTTCGCATTTTCCGCGCTCGTGAAAATCAATTCGTAATTTCGCGGGCTTTCCGAATACGATTTCGTTTCACCTTCGACGAAGTGCATTTGCGTTTCGCGCGAAAACATGTCGGTCACAAGCTGGCCGACAAGCAATAGAATCACGCCTGCGTGCGTGAGTTGAATCCCGATTTTTTTTACCGAAAGCTGAAAGCGATAAATGTGCGCGGCGAGCAAATTGATCAAAAGCAACGTGCCGATCAAATAACCGCCGGGCAAAATCAAAGGAATTTTTCGCCCGAACAAATCGAGGCCGAAAATAATCCATTGGCGGAAATAGCGCGCCTGTGCGTTGTAAAGCCCTTCGTCCACCTGCGCGAGCGTGCCGATGAAAACAAGCACGATGGCAAACGCGAGCAAAATCACCGTGAGCCGCAGCGACGTGAAAATTTTGAGCAACCGGCTAACGCGCATTGGCATAATTTGCCGATTGAATGAATTTTAAGAAAGCGTCTTTTTGCTGCGCGACGATTTGCGGATCGCCCATCAATTTGTAAAACCAAGTCTGGCCGTTTTGCGGAACGACTGCGCCGATAAGTCGCGAGGGTTTGCCGGTTTTGGAATTTGTGCCGCTGAAATCCATGATTTGAATTTTTCCGTTCGACGAATCAATCGAAGTTATTTGCGACTCCAAATCGGTTTCGGAAATTTGCGGCAAACCAAGTTGAGCGCGCCAGCGATTCGCGTTCGCCAGCAAACCGCCGCCTTCGCCGGCCAATTCCGCGACGTTCACGTCGGCTTGCGCGCCGTTGCTTTCAATTGAAAATTCGGCGAGCAGGAATTGCGACGGCGGCGACGCTTTCCAATCTGCCGGAATCGTCCAAATGGAATGGGCGCTTTGATTTTCATTTTGAATTGCCGGAGCCGCCGGCATTTGCGCCGGAGCATTTTCGACAAAGGAAACGGATTTCAAAAAATTCAGAAAATTTTCTTTTTGCGACGCGACCAAAGAATCCTCGCCGGTCATTTTGAAAAACCAACTCGTCGCGCCGCGCGTCAATTCCGCGACTAAAATCCGCTCGCGAAATTTTCCGCCCATCAATGGCTGTGCGCTCGCAAGGTCAAAAAGTTTTGCCGGATCGTTGCCGACGGAAATCGTTGCCGATGCTGGCGCGACGTTCGCATTTGTCAGCGCCGGCAACTGCATTTCTCCGCGCCACATATTGACCAAAGCCAGTTCGTCTTCGCCGGCGGGCAGCGGAATCACGCCGACATCGGCGGTTTGGCCGTTCGCATTGGTGACGGAAAAACTGGCGACGCGCATCTGGCTCGGCGCAATTTGCCGCCAGCCGCCGGGCAAAACGAATCGCAATTGCGGTTGCGTATTTTCACTTTGAACCAGCGCGGCCATTTCATTTGGCGCCGATGTTTGCAGCGGCGCGGATGAAGATTGGTTTTCGACGTGATAAACTTTTACGCCTTCGCGTTTGCAACTCGCCAGCGCAATGGTCGTTAAAAAAATTACGATTGAAAATTGCGCGCGCATTTAGCTCACGCTCATTTGGAGCAGGAATTCGATGTTGCTCTTGTGCTTTTTAAGTTTGCCCAAAAGCAAATCCATCGCTTCGACGGGCGGAACGCCGGTGAGCGCGCGGCGCAACAAAACGATCCGGCTCAATTCGTCGGGATGATACAGCAATTCCTCTTTGCGCGTGCCGGAATGTTCGACGTTGATGGACGGAAAAATCCGGCGGTCCACGAGCGCACGATCCAGATGCACTTCCATGTTGCCCGTGCCTTTGAACTCTTCAAAAATCACTTCATCCATGCGCGAACCGGTGTCCACGAGTGCCGTCGCCATGATCGTGAGCGAACCGCCTTCCTCGATGTTTCGTGCCGCGCCAAAAAATCTTTTGGGTTTATGCAACGCGTTCGCGTCCACGCCGCCAGACAGAATTTTTCCCGAATGCGGTTGCACCGTATTGTAAGCGCGCGCAAGGCGCGTAATGGAATCGAGCAAAATCACTACGTCGCGTTTGTGCTCGATCATGCGCTTGGCTTTTTCAATGACCATTTCGGCGACTTGGACGTGGCGTTCCGGCGGTTCGTCGAACGTGGATGAAATCACTTCCGCGCCTTTGCAACTGCGCTCCATGTCCGTGACTTCTTCGGGCCGCTCGTCAATCAGCAAAATGAACAAATACGATTCAGGATTATTTTTCAAAATCGCGTTTGCCATTTTTTGCATCAAAACCGTTTTGCCCGTGCGCGGCGGCGCGACGATCAAGCCGCGCGTGCCTTTGCCAATCGGACAGACCAGATCCAAAACGCGCGTGCTCAATTCTTCCGGCGCGGTTTCCAGAATAAACCGCTTGTTCGGAAACAGCGGCGTGAGATTGTCGAAATGCGTTTTTTCCTTCGCCTTGTCCGGTTCTTCGCCGTCCACGCCCTCGACTTTAAGCAGCGCGAAAAATTTTTCCTTTTCCTTGGGCGGACGGATTTGGCCGGCGACGAGATTTCCGGTTTGCAAATCGAAGCGGCGGATTTGCGACGGCGAAATATAAATGTCCTCCGGGCACGGCAAATAATTGAAACTCTGCGAACGCAAAAATCCAAAACCTTCCGGCAAAATTTCCAGGACGCCTTCGGAAAATAAAACGCCCGCGCGCTCGGCATTTTTTTGAAGGATGTGAAAAATGACCTCGTGTTTTCGCATCGTGCCGAAATTTTGCACGCCCAATTCGCGCGCCATGCCGTTCAATTCACTCATTTGCATCGCCTGCAATTTGGCGATGTTCAGCGAGGCGGCGATTTTGTCGCGTTGATAGCCGCGCCGTTCTTCCAACCGGCCCTCGCCGTCGTTCGTCGGTTCGACCGGCGTGGACGGCGGACGCAATCCGGCGGAGCCAGTCTGTTCGGCGCGCGGTTCGGCGGCGGCTTCGGGAGCAACTTTTTCCTCAACTGGCGGCGCCGACCCTTCCGGCGCATCAAGGGCGGGAGAATTTTCTTCCGTCGCAATTTTTGCTTTGGACTTTTTGGTTGAAACTTTTGGCATATAAATAAAGTTAAATTTTTGCGAACTGGCCGGGATTTCGATTGCCTCGCGCGCCACGGCTGCAAAAGCTGTCACGCATTGGACGATTTACCACCCGATTGGTTCAAAATGGGATTTCCACCGGAGTTTCGAGGTCGTCCTCAACACCGCAGGGGAAATTTGGCAGTCAGCTCGCCAGCAAACTGGCGCAATTTTGTCTGCATGTCAAACCTGTTTTCCAAGTCATTTTTATGACCGACGCTCAATCCGAAATCTGCGAGAATATCGGCAACAGTTTTCACTGTTCCTTCGCTGTTTGCACTGGCGTCGCCGACAGCGGACAATTTTTATTCGCGGGAAACAGCCGGAAAGTCGCCTTGCTGACCACCGCCGACAAATTCATCCGGCAACTCACCGCGCAACCCGCGCTCGTCGCCCAATTCGTCGCGCACGAAATGCCCGCGAACTTCGTGGCTGCGCTGCAAACCGACCGTGCCGCCTACGGCACGGAAACCGCGCAACGCGAAACCAAGCGCGAAACCGGAGTGGAAAACACCGCGACCATCGGCACGCTCATCGCGCAGGGAATGAAAGCTGTGACGACGTTGGACGCCATCATGCACAACAAATACGCCAGCCAGCCCGCTAAAATGGCCGCATGGCTGACCGCCGCCCACATCGAACGCGACGCGCAACGCGGAACAACGCCGCCCGCACCGGACGCAGCGAAGAAATAAAAAAATCAAATTCAGCAAACACGAGCGGCCTTCGGAAACGGAGGCCGCTTTTTAATTGATGGAAAAATCTCGACACGGTTCTGAAATGGACGGATTCTGCAATTAATTGAAACCATTAAAAAGTTATGAGTGAAGAATTCAAAACTGAAAAACTGAAAGCGAAACGCAATACGATTGGAGTCAAAAAAGGAGAATTTGCCAAGCGGTCATATCCTAAAGTGCTTTTGGAAAAGGCACTCAAAATACCTTATAAAATTAAAGAATTAAATGGTGGCAATCCTTGGACGCCTGCTCTTGTGGCGAAGGCAGTTGAAATGTCGCATAAAACACCCGACTTCTATTATTTAAGTGCTTCTTCCAGAGATTTTGGTTTAACAACAGGCACTAGCCAAACCGCTTCGATCGCTCTGACAGATTTTGGAAGAGAACTTGTGTATGCGCCAAGTCCAGAAGTCGAGCAGGCAAAAAAAGTTGAGGCATTTCATAAAATCGATCTTTTTAGCAAAGTCCTACAGCACTACAAGGGTAGCAATTTGCCTGACATGAAATATCTCGGAAACACTTTAGAAAATGAGTTTGGCCTTTCGCCGAAATTCCATGAAGAGTTCGCGCGAGTCTTTCGAGAGAATTGTAAATATTTGAATATTACTTCCGGTGAACCATCCACTGTATTCAGCGGCAAAGCAGTTCCGGCAACAGTCATTGTGGGTGAAGCAGCAAAAAAAACTGGAATTAAAGCATTTGTAATAATGCCTTTTGTTGAGAAAACACTAGATCGCCCAAAAGGATTTTTTGCGGAAGTCCTTCGCAGTCTCATCACGCCAGCGGCCGTTAGCGCGGGTTTTAATGTCGAGACTGCAAATCGTCAGGGAAGTGATGTAATCCAATCCACAATTGTGAATGAATTGCTTGATGCGGATCTCGTCATTGCCGATTTAACTGATCATAATCCAAATGTTCTTTTTGAATTGGGTCTTCGTATGGCAATGGAGAAACCTGTAGCTTTAATTAAAGCGGCTGGGACAGGTAAAGTGTTTGACGTTGACAATATGCTTCGCGTCTACGAATACCAACCCACTTTATGGCGTTCGACAATTGAGACTGATGTTCCTGAGCTTATCAAACACATTGCAGCAGCTTGGGAGAATAGGAACAAAGATCAATCATATATCAAAATTTTGCGGCGTTCAATTCCAACCGTCAATGGAAGCAACTAAACATAGTTTATTTCACCGCCTTCTTTCGGCGACAATTTCCAATGGGTGCAACGAATTCCCAAAAAAATAATAAAGGCAAAAAACCTTTGTATAAGTTGTCCGCTCCTGCGCCAGCAGAGCTTCGAGAAGAAGCTACCGTTTATCACGTCAATGGAAACGGCTCGCCACGCACTAGAATTACACCACCACCAATCACGCGCCTTGTTGAGCGAAAGAAATTAATTCCGTTTGGCTGGTATGGCGGAAAATTTTCGCATCTGGATTGGTTGCTGCCATTGTTGCCGTCTTGTCATCATTATTGCGAGCCGTTCGCGGGTTCGGGTGCAGTGCTTTTGAATCGCGAGCCGTCGCCGGTGGAAACTTTCAATGACATTGACGGTGAAGTGGTGAATTTCTTCCGCGTGCTGCGTGAAGAAAAGGAAGAATTGATTGAAGCCATCGGCTTGACGCCGTTTGCGCGCGAGGAATTTTCCATTGCGTGCGAGGTCAGCCCGGATTTGCCGCTGTTAGAACGTGCGCGACGATTTTACGTTCGCGCCCGGCAAGTGCGGACAGGTCTGGCGCAAACGGCAACGATTGGCCGCTGGGCGAATTGTAAAAATACGAGTCGCGCCGGAATGAGCGGCGTGGTGAGCCGCTGGCTTGGCGCGGTCGAAGATTTGCCCGCCGTCGCGGAACGGTTGCTGCGCGTTCAAATCGAAAATCGTCCGGCCATTGGCGTGATTCGTCTTTATGATTCGCCAACGACACTTTTTTATTGTGATCCGCCGTATGTCCATTCGACTCGCGGCGATTCCAAAGCGTATAGTTTTGAAATGACAGACGCACAGCATCGGGAACTGGCGAAAGTTTTGAATTCGGTTCAAGGCATGGTGGCATTTTCGAATTATCCGGCACGGTTTATAGATGAACTTTATCCTGCTCCGAAATGGCACAAAACCGTGACCGCCGAGCGCACGAATCATTCGACAAAGGACAAGCGCGTGGAAGTGCTTTGGACAAATTACGACCCGCATAAAATCAAACGCAACGGCAAACATCATGGAGAATTGTTCCCCACTGCTTGAAGCGGCGCTGAAACGCGCCCAAAAAAATCTCGGCCATTCCTTCATTCACGATGAGGAAATGGCGGCGCGCGTGCTTTCGGTAGTGAATTGTCCCAGCAATCGTGCAGGCGCGCGACTGATCATGTCGTGCATGTTGGCGAAATTGCATGACTCGAAAATTGACCCGCGCAAGCCTTACACAAAAATCGAAAGCAAAGATTCTTTTTCCGGCCGCACTTATGACGAGCAATTTGTTGGAGAGTTCGTCACGAAGCACAATTTTCCATGCAATTCAACGACGGCGTTTCTCATGCCGACATTGCGGAACATGGATCAAACGCTGACGACAAAAATTGTTTTGGTTGGGCGACCGGCGGTAATGTATCGGGATGCTTTGGAATTGCTGGCTGATGTTCAGGCGGAGCGAATTTCAGCACAGGATGTTTTGGATGAATCCATCCGGCTTTTGCTGCTCGAACGTGATGCGCGAAAAGTTCGTTTGAAGACGTTGCTTTCCGGCGTCAGCCGCATCACTGGCGCACTTCCGCTTTCATCCGAAGACACGGTAAATTTGATTGAACAACATCTTCGCTGCAAAGGATCAAGCCGTCTGCCGGTGTTGATTGTTGCCGCTGCTTACGAGGCCGCGAAAACAAAACTCGGCGAATGTGTCCTCAATCTCACAGCGCATAATGCGGCCGATGAACAAACCGGCGCAGTCGGTGATGTGCAAATTACTTTGCTCGGCGAGGACAAAGTCGTGACGAGTTACGAAATGAAAAATAAATCCGTGCAACGCGGCGACATTGACCGTGCGCTTCAAAAAATCGCCGCGCAAGGAAAGCATGTTCAAAACTACATTTTCATTACGACCGAATCTGTGACCGAAGAAATTCGCGACTATGCCCGCTCAAAATATGACGAAACCGGCGGAGTTGAAATTGCAATTCTGGATTGCGTCGGATTTTTGCGCCACTTTCTGCATTTGTTTCATAGGCTCCGCAAAGATTTGCTCGACCAATATCAAGTTCTCGTTTTGAAAGAATCAGATAGCGCAGTCAGTCAGGCTTTGAAGGAAGCATTTCTCGCATTGCGTCAAGCGGCAGAAAGTGCAGATTGATGCGGTCAATTGCTCGCTATTTCCAAAATTTTTCGGTTGAGGCATTTATTCGCGCGTCGTCTGCACGGGCAGACGCGGACAGCGGCGTATTTTTGTTCGTCTCGCCGAAATAATTCGCCGACCACTCGTTTTGGAAAAGCACGACGGGATTTTTGCCGATGTCGTAGGCGAGGCGCGCGCCGGTCGGGAGCGAAAGCGCGTCGAGTTCTTCTTCATTGATGTCGGTCGGGAGCCAGCGGACGACGCTCCACGGCGCGGCTTCGAGGCGCGATTCCGCGCCGTATTCGCTTTCGAGACGGAATTGCACGACTTCAAATTGCAACGGACCGACGGCAGCGAGCAACGGCGTTTTGATGGATGAATTGCGGAGATAAAGCGCCTGGATGACGCCTTCTTGCAACAACTGGTCGAGGCCTTGGCGGAATTGTTTGTATTTCCCCGTGTTCGGATTGTGCAGATACGAAAAAGCCTCGGGCGTGAAGCGCGGGATTTCCTTGTAGAGAATTTTTGGATCAGTCGTGAGCGTGTCGCCGATGCCAAAACTATCGTGGCCGACGAGGCCGATGACGTCGCCGGGAAACGCTTCGTCCACGGTTTCGCGTTCGTTGCCGAAGAGTTTGTGCGAACTCGACAGGCGGACTTTTTTCTCGGAACGCGAATGAAAAACCGTCATGTCGCGATCGAACTTGCCGGAGCAAACGCGGATGAATGCGATGCGGTCGCGATGTTTCGGATCCATGTTCGCCTGAATCTTGAAAATGAAACCGCTGAACGCGGGATTTTCCGGCGCGATTTCGATGCCGCCCATCACGCGAGATTTTGGCGCGGGCGAATGTTTCAGAAAACCGTCGAGCAAAAGCTGCACGCCGAAATTATTCACGCCGCTGCCGAAAAAAACCGGCGTCGTTTTGCCTGCGAGCACGGCGTCTTGATCGAACGCTTCACCGGCGAGTTCAAGCATCTCCAATTCTTCAAGCGTCTTGTTGAAATCGGCTTCGCTCAAATTGCCGCGCACTTCGGGATCATGCATCCCACCAACGACGACGGGCGCGCGATATTTTCCGCCCACGACGCGCTCGAACGTGTGCATCGTTTTCGTCTGCCGGTCGTAGATGCCTTGAAATTCCGGGCCATTGCCAATCGGCCAGTTCACCGGAAACGCGCCAATGCCCAGAACTTTTTCCAATTCGTCGAGCAACGCAAGCGGTTCTTTCATTGGCCGGTCGCATTTATTCATGAAGGTAAAAATCGGCACGCCGCGCTGGCGACAGACCTCGAACAATTTTCGCGTCTGCGGCTCGATGCCTTTCGCGGAATCAATCACCATCACGACCGCGTCCACGGCGGTCAGCACGCGATAAGTGTCTTCGGAAAAATCCTTGTGACCGGGCGTGTCGAGCAGGTTGAGACGATAACCGTCGTAATCAAATTGCAGCACCGTCGAGCTGATCGAGATGCCGCGCTTCTTTTCCAATTCCATCCAATCGCTCGTCGTGGCGCGCTGATTTTTACGCGCGGTGACGGAGCCGGCGAGTTGCACCGCGCCGCCGTAAAGCAAAAGTTTTTCCGTCAACGTGGTCTTGCCCGCGTCGGGATGCGAAATGATGGCGAACGTGCGCCGCCGCTGGATTTCCTGCGTGATGGTCACAAACGAGTCGCAGAGAATAGCAGATTGGCGGAACTGAACAAGCAGAGAGCTTCAGCTCTTCAGAAAAATACACTTCAAATAATTTGCCTCGGCGAACGTGGCCGGATGATCCGGCGGATGGCCGGTGGTTTCCATTTCGACAAATTTGCGCCCGGAATTTCGCGCGGCCAGGCGCACGGTCTCAAAAAATTCCGCCGCCGAAACGTGTGCGGAACAGGAAGCGGCGACCAAAATTCCAGCGCGTCGCAACGCCTTGATTCCATTGGCGGTTAATTTTTCGTAAGCCTGAATTGCTCCGGCGCGTTCGGCTTCGCGTTTGGCCAGCGATGGCGGATCAAGGACGACGAGGTCAAATTTCCGCGAAGTGTTTTGTTCAAGCCACGCGAACGCGTCGGTTTGAATCGTTTCATGCCGGCACGCCGCAATTTTTGCATCCGCTTGATTTAAGGCGAAATTCCGCTTCGCGCTTTCTAGGGCGTGCGCGCTGATGTCGAGGTCGGTGACGGATTTTGCGCCGCCGCGCGCCGCGTAAAGCGAGAAACCGCCGGAAAAACTGAAGGCGTTCAAAACGTCGCGCCCGTCCGCCAGCGTTTCAACTCGGCGACGGTTTTCGCGCTGGTCGAGAAAGAAGCCGGTTTTCTGTCCGCGCACCACGTCGGCTTCAAAACAAATTCCGGTTTCGAGAAATGTGACATTGCCTGCCAATTTTTCGCCGAACAAAACCTGCCCGTCTTCAAAGTGAAAATTTTTACGCGCAATTTCTTGAATGTTCCGGCTCAAGCGCAAAACAAGCCGTTCTGATTTCAACAATTCACTAATTAACAGGGTCACTTCGTCCAATCGCGGCAACCAGGCGACGGTGTAAATTTTCAGCACCAATGTTTCGGCGTAACGATCCAAAACCAAGCCCGGCCAGTTGTCGCTCTCGCCGTTGATCCAGCGAAAACCATTTGTGCGTTCGCCGAAAATATTTTTCCGGCGGTCAATCGCCTTGGAAAAATTTTCGCGCCACCAATTTTCGTCAATCGTCACCGGTTTGCCCGCGTGCAGCACGCGCACGCGCAAGGGCGATTCCGGGTCGAACAAACCGACGGCGAGAAATTTATCCTTGCGGTCGTAGATGACGGCGAGTTCGCCGGGCTGGCCGTCGCGGTTCTGCTCGCGGATGCTGTCGGCGAAGAGCCACGGATGGCCGCCGCGCAAAATCGTTTCCGCCGTGGCGGTGACGCGCAGGCGCAGGCGCGGGACGTTCGCTGGTTTTTCCGGTTGCAAGCTGCGCGGATGATGCCGCGCGGGACTGCTTGCGTCACGCGCGTTTGCGATCACGCCTTAATTCTCGCTCACGAACACGGCGCAAACGGGTGAACCGATGGAAAGTGCCTGTCCGGTCGGCTTCAATTTGCCGGTGCTGGAATCAATGGCGAAAACGACGACGGAATCGGATGCCTGGTTTTCCGCGAGCAACCAGTGGCCGGTTGGATCAATCGCAAAGTGACGCGGCGCTCGGCCTTGCGTGGATTGATGCTCGACAAGGGTGAGCCGGCCGGTTTTTTCATCCACGTCGAACAGCGCGATGCTGTCGTGTCCGCGATTCGAGGCGTAAAGAAATTTTCCCGACGGATGCAGGGCGATTTCGGCGGCGGTATTTGCTCCGGAAAAATCCTTGGGCAGCGTCGAGATTGTCTGCACTTCGGCCATCGCCGCGTTGGTGGCGTTGTAATTAAACACTGTGATGGTTCCGCCCATTTCGTTGATGACATAGACGAATTTTCCATCAGCGGAAAAAACCAGATGGCGCGGACCGGAACCGGGCGCAACGGTCGCGAACGGCGGATCATTCGGCGAAAGTTTGGCTGCCTCCGCGTCAAGGCGATAAACGAATACTTTGTCCAAACCAAGATCGCAGTTGAGGGCGAAACGATTATCCGGCGACAGATAAATAGAATGCGCGTGTGGTCCGGCCTGGCGTTCGTGATTTGTGCTGGAACCAGTGTGCTGAATCGTTGTCGCTTCACCGAGAGTGCCGTTATTGTGAATGGGCAGAGTGGCGATGCTGCCGGAATTGTAATTTGCGACGAGAAGACATTTTCCAGTGGCATCCACGGCCAGATGACATGGTCCGCTGCCGCCGGAAGCCTGCTGGTTCAGCAGGGTGAGTTTGCCGGTCTTCGCATCAAGGGCGAACGCACTCACCGTGCTGTCATCGCTCACTTCATTGACGGCGTAAAGAAAATGTTCACCGGGACTAACGGCGAGAAATGTCGGGTTTGGGGTTTTGACGGCAAGTTCCGGCGCACTCAATCTGCCGGTCGCCGGGTCAAATCTGGAAACGTAAATTCCCTGGCTCTTCGCACCGGTGTAGGTGCCGAAATAAACCAGGCCGCCAATGGAATTATGCACGGCAATTCCGACGAACATGGCAACGATGGCGAGGGTGAAACGCTTGGGGATCATGCGCGGAGAATAGAATCTCCGGCGGCGCGCGTCAAACCCTGCTCATGCCTCCAGTTTTGCGTCGAGCGAAATTTTGGCGTTCAACAAACGCGAAATCGGGCAGCCGGCCTTCGCGCCGTTCGCAATGGCGATGAATTTTTCCTGGTCAATGCCGGGGATTTTCGCCGTCATTTCCAGATGCGATTCCGTGACGCTGAAACCGGCGTCGTTTTTTTCCATCGTAATGGCTGCGACCGTGGAAATTTTTTCAGGTGTGAAACCGGCCTTGCCGAGTTCCGCCGAGAACGCCATCGAGAAACAGCTGGCGTGGGCGGCGGCGATCAATTCTTCGGGATTCGTGCCGACGCCGTTTTCAAAGCGCGTGCTGAACGAGTATTGCGTTTGCTTGAGCGTGCCGCTCTCGGTGGAGATGCTGCCCTTGCCGGTTTTCAAATCGCCCTGCCAGACGGCTGATGCTTTACGTTTCATAAATAAATTTCCTTTCAATCGTGGAACGGGAATTCGTTCCAGCGTCGGGAAGACTAACGTGGCTTTGAAAGAATCTCAAGCGCGGGACGAGATTCATCTTCGGCAAATATTCTCCGAGCCGCTCCAAAGTTTGTTTGCCGCCTTCGACCGCGACCGGTGCTTCAAAAGTATGTTCAATTGTGAACGGTTCGGCAGGTTCATTTTTTGCCGTCATATTTTTATTTTCCAACGAATTTTCCAAGTTCATTGAGGCAGCGAGTCCAACCTTCCTCGTGACGGTCGCGACTTTCGACAGACGCAAATTTTTCATGCGTCAAAATCAATTCCGTCTGCTTCCCGCGCGCGCGGAATTCCAGCGTCACGAGCATTTCGGGCGGCTCGACCTCGCCGAATTCATCGCCGCTGCCGTCCTTTTCAAACGCCCAGGTGAAGACCAGACGTTCCGGCGGCTTCACTTCGCGATAAATCCCAACGGTCGTGAAAAATTCGCCGTCTTCTTTTTGCACTTGAAGGCGATATTTGCCGCCGACGCACGCGTCCACCTTCGTTGATTGCAACGATCCTCCGTCGCACGCCGCCGCGCCGAACCACTGCTGGAATTGGTTCGCGTCCGTCCACGCCTTGAAGACCAGTTCGCGCGGCGCGTCAAAAACGCGGGTGAGTTGAAGCTTGATGTTGTTTTCTTTGATGGTTGCTGTTGTGCTCATTTTTTCTCCTTGGTTTGTAGTTGTTTCAGATATTCGTCCAAACGGTCAAAGCTCTCTTCCCAAAATTTCCGATACTCTTCGATCCATTGCTGCGCTTCTTTCATCGGCTTGGCTTCCAATTTCAGCGAATGCACGCGCCCGCGGCGACGACGGCTGACCAGTCCGGCATTTTCCAGAATGCGCAAATGCTTCGAGACCGCCGGCAACGACATGGAATACGGCCGCGCCAGATCGGTGACGCAACGGTCGCCGTGCGCCAGATGCTCGAGGATGCGGCGGCGCGTCGGATCGGCCAGCGCGGCAAACGTGCGGTTCAACAATCTAGGCAAACATTTAACCATATGGTTAAGTATTAACGCAACGTGAAAAAGATGCAAGAGAAATTTTTAAGAAATTAACGGCTGAAACCAATCAGCGGTGAGGCGCGCAGCATTTGCATCATTGGAAAATGAGGTGTAAAGCTTCATAAGAATATCGGTTTGGAGAGAATGAAGCGAGTCGTGTTTGAGAATCAAACAGCGCCGCCCTAGCTGGAATAAAAAGTTCACTCTGTCCTGATTCACGTCTTGATGAAGTCGCCAGTTCCGGTGTCGGAAGATATATGACGAGACCGTCCGCTAACTGAATCGCTGTTCTTATTCTTGTTCGATAATCTGAAACGGGCTTGAATTTTGAAGAAAGTCGAGCCAACGCTTCAAGTTCTCCCGATAGTTTGAAAAGTTCTCGCGGACTTTTTACATGTGCTCGAACGCTGGGTTCGACCGTCGAGGACCAAACACGGAATAACGTTCTGAAACGTTCACGCAATGCTTCATCACGCAAAGTTTGGGATTGAATACCCTGTGCCAAGTTTGCCAAGGCACGCAACTCTGCGCGGAATGATTCAAATTCCAGAAAGTCCACATTTAGGCACTTGGCTTCTTAAGCATTTCTTCAACTTCAGTTTCGCCTTCGGTAGTCAGGACGAATGCCGTCTTGCCTTCACGATCTCCGCCAGTCATCAGAAATCCCTTCCGAATATTTTGATTAATGGCTTCGCTTGTATTGTTTGGCGGCGGGATTTTCGCATCTTTTATTAAATCTTTAATTTCCAAGGAAGTGGCACTTTGAGCATTGCGGAATTTTTCCAGAAAGAATGTGGCAACCAAAACCCTGTCATTATCTGTTCTCGGACTAATTGATTTGAAAAATTGAGCCGGTGACTTTGGTTTTGCAGAAGCCTGTTGGGACGGTGGCTGTGCGACGCTTGCCGAACCAGTTTCGTGACGAGTTTGCGTGGGTGGCTTTTTTAAGAATTCCGAAATTTTTTCCTCCACAAAATCACTTGGGCCGGTAATTTCAACTTCGTTGTCGCCGAGTCGGACACGCATCGTAACATTGGGAATAGTTTTTTTAGCCATAGCTTGCTCCTCTCATTTTTGGTTTATCGGATTACCTGATAGTTTATCGGCAAGGTGTTTGCCGCGTCCGTTTTCATTTCTTCTTCGCCCGGCGTTTTATTGATTGCGTTGCGGCCAGCGCGTCGCGCAGCACGGGAATCGTCAGTTTGTCCTTGGCACGGTTGGCGGCGATTTTGCTGGCAAGAATCCGTTCGAGCGAAAGCACCTTGAGTTTTTGTCTCCCCAACGGAATGTCCACGCAGTTTTTTATTTCATCGGCAAATGTCCCCAAGCCGTCCATGCGAATCACAATGTCGAAAAGTTCCGCGCCTTTGCCCGCGAGCATCGGCGGATTGTTGATGGAAGGCGAAACATACGTCGCGCCGACTTCCTGCAGCGCGCGGGAAATTTTTGGTTCGCCCAGGTTTTCAAACCAGAGGTCAACGTCCTGCGTGACGACGGGCGCGCCTTGCAGCGTGGCGGCGGAAAGCCCGACGACCATGAACCGCACCTTGCGCTTCAGCAAAACCTGCACCAGGCGGAGTTCACTTTCTGAAAATGGCAGTGGCGCGGCCACGGATTAAGCTCCTTTGAAGCCGTTCAAACGGCGGTTGCTCCAGCAAAATCAAAGTGTGGCGGATGTTGTCGCGGTCGGCATCGGGATGGGCCGCGAGAATTTTTCCGACGCGCGCTGACAGCCGCCGTGCCCAGCGACTGGCTTTGGCGGCATCAATTGGTTGAACGCGTCGTTTCATGCAGGCGGTGAATTTTAAGCGATTTCTCAAGGCTTGTCACCGGCATTTCCAAACAGAGAATTGATTTTATTCTTCACCGCTTCATCCATCTTGATCAGCGGCGGCCACGCGCGTTTGAAACCTTCGCCGGGAATTTTCTTCGTCGCGTCAATGCCCAGTTTTGAACCCATCGCCATTTCACTCGTCGCATGATCCAAAACATCCGACGGGCCTTTGGTGAAAATTGAATCGCGCTGCGGATCGGTGTTGGCGCACAGATGAAATAAAACTTCGCTTGTGTTGTGGACGTTCACGTCCGCGTCTACAACGATAATGTATTTCGTGAACATCATTTGTCCCATGCCCCAAAGTCCGTGCATGATTTTGTAAGCCTGCATCGGATAGGTTTTTTTGATGCTGACAAAAACGAGGTTGTGAAAAACACCTTCCGCCGGCAGCGCGATGTCCACGATTTCGGGAAAATTCATTTTGAAGATCGGCAAAAATAATTTTACGCTCGCGCCGCCGATGTAAAAATCTTCCATCGGCGGAATGCCGACAATCGTCGCCGGATAAATCGCGTCTTTGCGATGCGTGATGGCCGTGACGTGAAAAACCGGATACGGTTCGGGCAAAGTGTAATAACCCGTGTGATCGCCGAACGGACCTTCTTCGCGCAACGGCTCGGTCGGGTCAACGTAACCTTCGATGACGAAATCGGAATTCGCCGGAACTTCCAAATCGTTCGTCTCGCACTTGACAAGCTCGACGGATTTTTTTCGCAAATAACCGGCGAGGAGAAATTCATCCAATCCATCCGGCAACGGCGCGGTGGCGCAAAATGGAAAAACCGGATCGCCGCCGATGAAAATTGAAACCGGCATTCGCGCGCCGGTTTCGTAATAACGTCGTCCGTGCCGCGCGCCGACTTTTTGCAATTGCCAGTGCATTCCCGTCGTTTTGTCGTCATAAATCTGAATGCGATACATGCCGACATTGCGCTCGCCCGTGTCCGGGTCTTTGGTGACGACGCACGGCAATGTGATGAACCGTCCGCCGTCCAAAGGCCAGCATTTCAGAATTGGCAGGTTTGCCAATGTTGCAGGTTGCAGGTTGAAAGTTGAAGGTTGATTTACGTCTGGCGCTTTTGGCCAACTTTCAACCTTCAACCTGGAACTTTCAACTTTATGAATCACTTCCTTGCACTTGCCATTTTTCACAATTTTAGGTTTCGCGTGGCGCAATTCAAACGCTTGTCCTAGCAATTTAATTGTTTCGCGAAAACTCGTCGGCGGTTTGGCTTTCATCAACGAGCCGAGTTCATTCGCAAGTTCGTCAACGGAATTTGCGCCGAGACTCATGGCCATTCGTTTGTGCGAACCGAGCGTGTTGATCGCGAGCGGAAATGGAGAAATGATGCCGTTGACGGTGGGCTTTTCAAACAGCAACGCCTTGCCGCCGCCGGGCGATTTCATTTCGCGGTCGGCGATTTCGGTGATTTCAAGTTCCGTCGCGACGGGCTGGGAAATGCGTTTTAGTTCGCCCGCGCGGTCGAGGGCGTTGACGAAATCGCGGAAGGAATCAAAAGCCATACGACTGCGAAGCTAACTGAAAACCCTGCGGCGGGCAATGCGGCGGGCATCAAAATAATGGGGCTGTCCTCGTTACCTCGACTCCTACAAAATAAAAAACGCGGCCGGAATTTCTTCCAGCCGCGTTCGTGATTTTTGTAGCGTCGAGCCTGTGGCTCGATTTTCGGCGCACAGCGCCGACGCTACATTTAATTTTAGTATCCGCCCATGCCACCCATGCCGCCCATGTCACCGCCGCCGTGGCCATGACCGCCGCCCGCCGGAGCTTTATCCTTTTCAGGGGCGTCGGTGATGAGGCATTCGGTCGTGAGCAAGAGGCCCGCGATGCTGGCCGCGTTCTGCAAGGCCGAGCGCGTGACTTTCTTCGGGTCAACCACGCCGGCTTTCACGAGGTCTTCGTATTCGCCCGTGGCGACATTGTAACCTTCGTTGCCCTTGCGCTTCTTGACTTCCTGAACGATGAGCGAACCTTCGACACCGGCATTCGCGGCGAGCGAACGCAGCGGGCCTTCGACGGCGCGCTTGATGATGTCCACGCCGATCTGTTCGTCGTCGTTCGCACCTTTGACGGCTTCGATCGCGCTGATGCAGCGGATCAACGCCACGCCGCCGCCGGCAACAATGCCTTCTTCAACCGCCGCGCGGGTTGCGTGCAACGCGTCTTCCACGCGTGCTTTCTTTTCTTTCATTTCGGTTTCGGTCTGCGCGCCGACGTTGATGACGGCCACGCCGCCCGCCAATTTCGCGAGACGTTCCTGCAATTTTTCCTTGTCGTAATCGGAAGTCGTCTCTTCGATCTGGCGGCGGATTTGATTCACGCGGCCCTGGATCTCGGATGATTTTCCGTAGCCTTCAACAATCGTCGTGTTTTCCTTGTCCACGACAATGCTCTTGGCGCGGCCCAAATCTTCGAGGCCGATGCTTTCAAGTTTGATGCCGAGGTCTTCGGTGATGCACTTGCCGCCGGTGAGCACCGCGATGTCTTCCATCATGGATTTGCGGCGGTCGCCGAAACCAGGAGCTTTGACAGCGCAGACGTTGATCGTGCCGCGCAATTTGTTCACGACTAGAGTCGCGAGCGCTTCGCCTTCGACTTCTTCGGAGATGATCAACAAGGGTTTGCTGGTCTTCGCGACTTTTTCGAGAATCGGCAACAAGTCCTTCAAGCTGCTGATTTTCTTTTCGTAATTCAGGATGTAGGCGTCTTCGAGTTTCGCTTCCATCGTCTCGGCGTTCGTGACGAAATAAGGCGAGAGATAACCCTTGTCGAATTGCATGCCTTCGACCACGTCGAGCGTCGTCTCGATGGACTTCGCTTCTTCGACCGTGATGGTGCCGTCCTTGCCAACCTTGTCCATCGCGTCGGCGATGATTTCGCCGATCGTCGTGTCCCAGTTGGCGGAAACGGTCGCGACCTGTTTAATTTCCTCTTTGTCTTTGACCTTCTTGGAAATTTTCGCGAGTTGTTCCACGGCGGCTTCGACCGCTTTGTTGATGCCGCGTTGGATGTTGATCGGACTGGCGCCGCTGGTGACATATTTCAAACCTTCGCGATAAATCGCTTCGGCCAAAACCGTTGCCGTCGTCGTGCCGTCGCCGGCTGCGTCGCTCGTTTTGCTGGCGACTTCCTTGACCATCTGCGCGCCCATGTTTTCGTAAGGGTCTTCGAGTTCGACTTCCTTCGCGACCGTCACGCCGTCCTTGGTGACCGTCGGGGAACCGAATTTTTTGTCAATGACCACATTGCGGCCTTTCGGTCCGAGCGTGGCGACCACGGCGCGGGAAAGTTTCTGCACGCCGCGAAGCAACGCCTGCCGCGCCTGCTCGTCGAATATCAATTGTTTAGCTGCCATAATTTTATTTCAGTTATTAAATTTTTCGTTGTTGGTTTAATTATTCCAGAATCGCGAGGATGTCGTCCGAGGACAAAATCTTGTATTCCTTGCCGTCAATCTTGATTTCCGTGCCGCCGTATTTGCTGCACAGGATGCGGTCGCCCTTTTTGACTTCAAACGGGATTTTCTTTCCGTCGTCGTTGAGTTTGCCCGTGCCGAGCGCGATGACGATGCTCTCGGTCGGTTTTTCCTTGGCGGAATCGGGGATGATGATGCCGCCCTTTTTGGTTTCCTTCTCTTCGATCGCTTCCACGAGGATGCGGTCGCCGAGCGGTTTGACGTTTAGTGCCATACTTTTTTCTTTGTTTGGTTGTTGTTTGTTGACTGCTTAATTAACTCCCGCCGCCCGAGCGGTGGGAAAATTTATTTTGCCGCCACGCGCAATTTTATTCCGCGTCGTGCGAGCCATGCTTTGCTAACAAATTTATATTTGCCTGTCTTTCGCAATTCTTTTTCCACTTCCCGATAATGTTTCAACAGCCGCGCCGAATCGTGATCATGCTCGGCTGAAATTTTATGTCGCACCCGACGAACTTCCGCAATAATCGGATCGTCTTTTCACGGCACAATTCTTTTTGGCAACGATTTCTTCATGCCGTTTCCAAACAGCAAACTTCCTCGCACCAATTTTCAATTTGCTGTTTGATTGCGTCGCGCACTTCGCGAATTTTTTCCAATTTTTCTTCGTGCGAACCTTGAAACGCCGACGGGTCGGGAAAACCCCAATGCAATCGCGTCGTGACTCCGGGAAAAATCGGGCAACGCTCCGCGCTCGTCTCGTCGCAAACCGTGATAACGTAAGAAAATAATTTGTTCGATTTCAAAAATTCAGAAACAGATTTCGTTTTGTTGCCGGAAATATCAATCGCAATTTCCTGCATCGCCTCGACGACGATTGGATTTAATTTTCCGGGTTCAATTCCCGCGCTATAAACTTCAAATTCTTCACTGCAAATCTGTTTCAAGAACGCTTCGGCCATCTGGCTGCGCGCGCTGTTGTGAATGCAGACAAACAGAACATTTTTCTTTTTCATTATTTGATTTGGTTGGCTGGTTGAAGTTTGGGTGCAACAGTCTGCCGAAGATGATTGTTCGCGGAAATTAAATTTTAACGGATTGAAGTCCGACGCTGGCTTGGCGGGTGGTAAACATTTTTCTATCGCCAGACAAGCCGTGTGGCGTTCGGTTAAATGAAGAACAATTTCATTTGGCAAAACCTCGACTGATTCGAGAGGAAACTGGCTGATAAAACCGACTTCGTGTTCAACGTCCACTTCCAAATCGTCCGACACGAGAAATGATTTTGCCTTTTCCAGAATCTTCACGAGCTTGCCCGCCGTGAGCCGATGGTCTGTATCGTCCGCAAACCAAGTTTGCAAACGGCACATGGAATCATTTCGCAAAGTGCCGCCACAATCCACAAACCGCTTGTCAATCCGCGCGACTTCCGTGACATGGGCATGAGCGGGAACAAATTCTCCATTTGGCAGATGAAATCTAATGTTCGCGTTTGGATTCTGGCTCAAACTTTTTTTCAATTCAGTCAGTTTCATAATCATGAATTGGTTGTTTGCGGCAAAGCACAGCAGCAACCTTTTTCGCGGATGCAACGGCACGCGAACATTGCCGCAACTGCGCCGAGCGGCGGAGCAATCAAGTAAATCCACAAATGCTCGAAATGGCCGGACACAAGCGCGGGCGCGAGCGAGCGCGCGGGATTCATGGACGCGCCGGAAATCGGCCCAGCAAACATTGCTTCAAGCGCAATCACCGAACCGACGGCAATTCCAGCCGTGATTCCTTTTTCTTTTGAGCCGGTCGAGACATTCAGAATTGTCAGCATCAGAAAAAATGTCAGGACGGCTTCGAGAACGAACGATTGCATTTCAGAACCTGCGGGCAAAGTTGCGCCGAGCAATTTGTTTTCTGGAAAAAGAAATCGGAGCAAACCGCTTGCGAGAAGTGCTCCGATAATTTGGCTGACAATGTAAGGCAAAACTTCGCGGCCAGACATTCTTCGCGCCGCCCAAAATCCAATCGTCACGGCTGGATTCAAATGCGCGCCGGAAATATCGCCGACAGTGTAAATCATCGCCAAAACAATCAGCCCAAATGTCAGGGCAATTCCGACGTGCGTAATTATTCCGCCGCTGAAATCGTTAATTACAATTGCGCCCGTGCCAGCAAACACGAGCGCAAATGTTCCAAGAATTTCAGCGGAGAATTTTTTCATCTGGCGACGTTCTGAATTTTACTTCTTCTCGTCCACGACTTCCGCGTCAATCACGCCTTCGTCCTTCTTTTCCTCGGCCTTCGGCTCGCCGCCTTCCGGCTGCGCGCCCTCTGCGCCCGGCTGTTGACCCTTCTCCGCCTGCGCTTTCGCGGCGGCGGCTTTGTAAAGTTCGGTCGAGACGGCCTGCCAGACTTCGTTCAGTTTTTCGCTCGCGGATTTGATGGCGGCGGCGTCCGTGCCTTTGAGCGCTTCCTTCACCGCGCCGGCGGCGGCTTCGAGCTTGCCCTTGTCGTCCGCAGACAGTTTGTCCGCGTTGTCCTTGAGCAGTTTCTCGGTGCGATAAACGGAGTTGTCCGCCTCGTTGCGCGTCTGGATTTCCTCGAGCTTGGCCTTGTCGTCGTCGGCATGGGCCTCGGCGTCCTTGCGCATCTTCTCGACTTCGTCCTTCGAGAGGCCGCTGCTGGCCGTGATGGAAATCTTCTGTTCCTTGCCCGTGCCGAGGTCTTTCGCGCCGACGTGCAAAATGCCGTTCGCATCAATGTCAAAGGTCACTTCGATCTGCGGCACGCCGCGCGGTGCGGGCGGAATGTCCGCGAGATTGAACCGGCCGATGGTCTTGTTGTCCTTGGAAAATTGCCGTTCGCCTTGGAGAACGTGAATTTCAACTCCGGGCTGATTGTCGCTCGCGGTCGAGAAAATTTCCGATTTGCGCGCGGGAATCGTGGTGTTGCGTTCGATCAATTTCGTGAACACGCCGCCGAGCGTTTCGATGCCGAGCGACAACGGCGTCACGTCGAGCAGTAAAACGTCTTTGACTTCGCCTTTCAAAACGCCGCCTTGAATGCCCGCGCCGATCGCAACGACTTCGTCAGGATTCACACCTTGATGCGGCGCTTTATTGACAAGGGATTTTGCGACTTCCACGACGCGCGGCATACGCGTCATACCGCCGACGAGCACGAGTTCGTCAATCTTTGACGCTTCGATGCCCGCGTCCTTCAAGCAGGCTTTCACCGGCCCGATGGTGCGTTCAAAAAGTTTGTCGGTGAGCTGCTCCATCTTCGCGCGGGTCAAAGTTTTTTGGATGTGCTTCGGCCCGGTCGCGTCCGCCGTGATGAACGGCAGATTGATGTCGTAAGTCTGCGCGCTGGAAAGCGCGATCTTGGCTTTTTCGGCTTCTTCCTTGATGCGCTGAAGTGCGTCCGGCTGCTTGCGGAGATCCATATTATACTCGCGTTTGAATTCATCGAGAATCCAATCCATCAAAGTATTATCCCAGTCGTCACCGCCCAGGTGCGTGTCGCCGTTCGTGGCCTTCACTTCAAACACGCCATCGCCGATTTCGAGAACGGAAATATCAAACGTGCCGCCGCCCAAATCGTAAACGGCGATTTTTTCGTCCTTCTTTTTATCCAAACCGTAAGCGAGCGACGCGGCGGTCGGCTCGTTGATGATGCGGAGAACTTCGAGACCGGCAATCTTGCCCGCGTCTTTCGTAGCCTGACGTTGCGAGTCGTTGAAATAAGCGGGAACGGTGATGACGGCCTGCGTGATCTTTTCGCCAAGGCGCGTTTCGGCGTCGGCTTTCAATTTGGAAAGAATCATCGCGGAAATTTCCTGCGGCGAGAATTGCTTCGGCTTGCCGTTGACTTCGACTTCGATGGCGGCGTCGCCATTCGAGCCTTTGACAACCTTGTAAGGCACGCGTTTGATCTCTTCGCCGACTTCGTCAAACTTGCGCCCCATGAAACGCTTCACGGAATAAACCGTGTTGCGCGAGTTCGTGACGGCCTGGCGCTTCGCCGCGTCGCCGACCACGCGCTCGCCGGATTTCGTGAACGCCACGACCGACGGCGTCGTGCGCTTGCCCTCGGAGTTTTCGAGCACGAGCGGTTCGCCGCTGTCCATGACGGCCATGCAGGAGTTCGTCGTGCCTAAATCAATGCCTAATACTTTTGCCATAAAATTGTTTTGTTAAATTTGTTTTGATTAGAACTGCTTAAACTTTAATGCAATTAGAATGCCGAGTGTTGAAAATTATAAATTCATTGGAAACAAAGGAGAATTTGCCTGTTTCTCGCAAAACATAAAATTCAAAACTGTGTCAAAGGCGTCGCATTGGCACAGTTAAAAAATAAAATGTCTCAATTAATTTGGCGCGAGTGCGGAATTATTTCTCACGCAGGGAAGTCAGGTTTAGCTCTGGAAGAATTTAGGGGAAAGCTTTAACCTTCCTGCGATGTCGCTGCTCGAAGTCAAAAATCTGAAGGTGCATTTTCCCGTGAAGCACGGGATGTTCAGCCGCGTCCGCGAATTCGTGAAGGCGGTGGACGACGTGAGCTTCAGCATCGCGCCGGGCGAAACGCTCGGCCTCGTCGGCGAAAGCGGCTGCGGCAAGACGACGCTCGGCCGCGCCATCGTCCGGCTCGTCGAACCGACGGCGGGGGAAATCTCGCTCGACGGTGAGAATATCCTGAAGATGAGCGGCGCGGCCTTGCGCGCGCGGCGGCGAAAGTTTCAGATGATTTTTCAAGACCCTTACGGCTCGCTCAATCCGCGCATGACCGTCGAGCAGATCGTCGGCGAGGCGCTGGACATCCACAAATTGACCGACAGCAAATCCGCGCGGCAAAAAAGAATTTTTGAACTGCTCAAAGACGTCGGCCTCGATCCGGTTTATGCGCAGCGTTATCCGCATGAATTTTCCGGCGGGCAGCGGCAGCGCATCGGCATCGCGCGCGCGCTGGCGGTCGAGCCGGAGCTAATCATCTGCGACGAGCCGGTGAGCGCGCTGGATGTTTCGGTGCAGGCGCAAATAATAAATTTGCTCTGCGATTTGCAGCAGCAGCGCGGCATCGCGTATCTGTTCATCGCGCACGATTTGGCTGTCGTCGAGCATATCAGCCAGCGCGTGATGGTGATGTATCTCGGTAAAATTGTCGAGACGGCGGAGGCCAAAGAAATCATCCGCGACCCGCAGCATCCTTACACGCAGGCGTTGATTTCCGCCGTGCCGGAAGTGGATCCGGAATCGAAACGTCAAAGGATCGTTTTGCCGGGCGATGTGCCGTCGCCAATTCATCCTCCGGGCGGCTGTCCGTTTCATCCGCGTTGTCCGATTGCGCAATTTCCAATTTGCCAAGAAAATTTTCCCGAACTGCGCGAAGTAAAAAAAGATGTTTGGGCGGCGTGCCATTTTGCGGGAACGAAAATTGAAGCGCCGGGCAATTTAGTTTCCACAGCTAAAATCCAGGTTGCGGCCACACAAAAAATCACTGCAATCGCAGCGGCAACTGGAAAACATATCGGTAAAGTTGCGCGAGCATTGCGCCAGTGGGCCGGTTGCGCAAATCCTGATTGAAGGGAAGCGTCGCGGACGCGGCAAAATTCTGGAGGGTCAGGCAATAAGTTCCGTTGACCATGATGCCGAGCAACTCGCCGGTGCGGCTGAAAACCAAATCGCCGCGCGAGGGATTGAATTTTCCGAACAAGCCTTTCAACAAACTGCGATCCAGCTTGAGATAGTGCGGCGTATCCAAATCAATCTGGAAATTGCATTCGCCATAATAATCTTCCTTCGCGCCGATCAGCACGGCGTCTTGAAATTTATAAGGATCAGATGAAATGCGATAAGCGTGGGAACCGAGCCGCGTCGCTTCCATTGGCGTGACCGGCATCAGCACGATGCGCGGGTCTTGCGCGTCAAAGGACAGCGAGCGAATGGGAATTTGCCCGGTGCGCCCGGCCAGCGTGCCGGTAAGCTCGTTCCAATCCGTTCCCGGATCCCACAAACTCAACGGCGTATTTTCGACATGGCATAAGGCAAAAGTATTTGTTCCGTCGGTGACGAGCGCCGTTTTCGTCTGGCTTGATTTGTCTCCGCCAAAACCCAGAAAGCTCGGGCGCGCGGCAAGAATAGCGGCCTGAACATTATTGGAAATGAATTCGCTGAAAATCGCGTTCGGCGCCAGCGCGCGGTTCTCGCGAATTTCCTGCGCCAACTGCGTCGAATTGGTCGCCAGCGTTTTGAATCCCTCGGCCAGTTTGGAATTTTCCGCGCGCGCGACTTGAACTTCCTGCTGCATCAAATTGGCGCGTTCGGCGGCGGCGCGGCGTTCCACTTCGGCCAATTGCAATTGATTGGCCAGCCGCTCTTTTTCCGTCAGGGCGAGCCGGTTGCTTTTGGAAAGCGAATCAAGCTGTTGTCGCAACGCGGCGGCCAGTTCCGCTTCCCGCTGCGCCTCGGCCTGCGTCCTCGAAAGTTTTTGCTGCGATTCCTGCGCTTGCGCCGAGGTGGTTTGCAATCGCTGGCTTAAATTTTCAACGTTCGTTTGCGCGGCGGCGAACTGTTGCTGCAACCGCGAATTTTCCCGTTCGCGTTCGGTTAATTGCGCCTGCTGTTGCGCGCTGGCGTTTTGCGCCCGGGCGAGTTGTTGCTGCAACTGCGCGTGGCCTTTTTGTTCCTCTTCCAGCGCCAGTTTCATCACGGCGGCGAGATCCGCGCCCCGGTTGACCACGGCATTGGTCGCAATTTCAATTTTCGTCGGCGGCTGCGTATTTTGATCCGCCATGCGGTTGATGTCCGTCGAAAATGTCAGCAGGCTCAACAACAAAAAGTCGCAGATGACGATGAGAATGCTGCGGTTCATGACGGCAAGTTGGGCGCGGGCGTGGCGACGGGAACGTAAATTTCGGACATATTTTGCGCTTCAGCTTCGAGCAATAATTTCCGGCGTGCCGGGCGCAAATGAAAAATTTTGAAGATGACCACGAAAATAATTCCGAACGACGTGGACGAATAGGCCGCCATGAGACTGAATTTGACCAATCCCAGCGACGCCACGATGAGCGAAATGATCGTCCCGACAAAACCCAGATAAAGTCCGGCGTCGAAGAGATGATCTTCATTTTCCAGCAGTTTAAGTTTCATGCGCGGCGGGATGTTTTGGCGGCGGATTTCCGCCAGTTTCACGAGGCACGCGATATAAATCAGCGCTTGCAGCACAAAAAATATCAACAGCGTTAAGATAATGGTCGGGTTCATAATGTTTGGTTTAACCGTTTGTTTGAGGCCGGCAATTCCTGCGGCGACCGCGCCGCCCGCCATGGGCAAACGCGGTAAAAGAGAAAAATTTCCCTTCTGGTTTTCCTGCGCGAGAAACGGCTCGCTCAAGAGCAAAACCACCAGCAGAAAGCCGACCGAAAATAAAAATTCGCGGAACAAATAAAAGCCGCGCACTTGCAGCGGACGTTCCAGCGGCGATTCCGCCGGCCGCCCGCAATGCAGCGCGCCTGCAAAAAAAAATCCGGCGAGCCAATAGCAAAACCATTTCACGGCCAGCGCCAGCGGCGGATTCCCAAACGAAAATTTCGCGGCGGAATAAAAAAAACTTCCGAACGGGTTGAACTCCGTCACGCGTCGCTCGACCTTGGGATCATAAAATCGTTTTTCACTTTTCGCCAGTTCGTTCACGCCGCCCGCGCCATAATGCAGGCTCGCGCCGAGGTCTGGCAATCCGGTTTCGTTGAAGTTCGCGACATACTGCGCCACGTTCGCAGGTTCGCCGGAAAGTTGCACGGCGGCAAATAAGACCGGCAATTTTTCGCCCGCGTTGCGCGCCTCATCGGCCAGCAAATGCAGCGTTCCCGCATTTTGAATTTTTGCGACGAACGCCGTGAGCTGATCCCAGTTGAACCGTTCGCCCAGTGACATAAAATCCATCAAGGTTTGTTCCAGCGGTTCCGAACCGCCGCCATGATTCGCCGCCGCCGCCAGCGCCAAAATGTTGCCGCTCAAGTTCGCCGTCAAATGATTGCCGTCCATCAGCAATCCGCAAATTGAAACCGCCGTGTCGAACGCCTGTCCCGCCGCCGATTGTGGCGGCGGAAAAAGAACAGTGTGGTTCAACGAACGGCTGCGCAACAATTCCTGAACGGCGGAATTTTTGGAATTTTCCAAAGTCGCCAGCGCCGCTTCCCGGTTTTTTTGCTGCACGATAAAACCGGCGAACGCCTGGGCATTTTGCGGCGGCGAATTAAAATTATTTCCAAAAAGATTTTCCACGCGCGCGTCGTCGCCCCAAAACCATGCGCCGGGATTTTGTTGCGCCAGATTGGTCACGGTCGCGCCGAGCCGGTCCCAGCCGGGAATGGCCGCCACGCGCGCCGCCGCCACCATCATTTGGGCCGCGCCCAAATTTTTTTCCATCGCCAGCGTTCGTCCGTCTTCCAGCAAAGTCGTTTTGCCATTGGCCGCTGCTTCGAGCAGGCTGGCGTCCACGGCGCGCAAATGCGCCGGCATCAGCAGTCCGCAAACCAGCAGCGCCAGCCCCGCGACGACGCAAATTAAAACCCACGCCCATTTCATGCCGGATTTTTCTTCATTTAATTTTTGATTTAGACTGCGCGCGCAAATCCTTGTTCAAGCGGAAAGTCGCACAAAATCCCCTCGCGGTCTAAATTTTTCGGAAAATTGATTTATTCGTAACGCAAGGATTCAATCGGATCGAGGTTGGCGGCTTTCCATGCCGGATAAGTTCCAAAAATGATTCCGACCAGGGAACACATTCCCAATCCGATGACGACCCAGTCAACCGGGATCGCGGGCGGCATTTTCAAAAAGTAAGCCGTGGCGTTTCCGCCGATGATTCCGAAAATCACGCCGGCGATTCCGCCGATCTCGCACAGCGCCACTGCTTCCATGATGAATTGCAGCATGATGTTTCTTTTTTTTGCGCCGATGGCGCGGCGAATGCCGATCTCGCGCGTCCGTTCCGTGACGGAGACAAGCATGATGTTCATGATGCCGACGCCCGCCGCCAGCAAGGCGATGGAACTGACCAGCATCACGCCGATGCGCAAGGCAAACGTGAACGACTTGAATTGCGCGATGAGCGAATCGTTCGAGGAAATTTCAAAATCATTTTTTTCGCCCGGCGGCACTTTGCGCAGCGCGCGCAAAAGTCCTTCCGATTGCTCGACGCAATCGTCGTAGCTCTCCGGCCCGGCGGCTTGCACGAGCAAATCCAGGCTGCGCCAGGTGTCGCCGCCGTAACGATTCAGACCGGTCGTGATCGGGATGACGGCGAAATTATCCTGCTCGCCGCCGAAGGATGAGCCGTTCGGTTGCAGCACGCCGACGACAGTATAATTGATGCCGTCAATTTTCACCCGCTCGCCAGCGGGCGGACTGCTGCCGAAAAGATTTGTCGCCAATCCGCTGCCCAGCACGCAAACGTCGCGCGCATTATCCACGTCCACGCCGAGCAACAAACGGCCTTCGCCCAAAGTCCAGTTGCGCGCGGGGAAACTGCCGGGCGTTTCACCGAGCATCTGCACATCCGGCGCGGTTTTTTTGTGCGCCGTGTCAATTTCGCCCGCCCAAAAAGTGGTTTGCAAGCCGACGCTGCGCGCGAACGTGGCGCGTTCCTGAAATTCCAGGCCTTGTTGCAATGTGATATTTTTCCGGCGCGCAATTTTTCCGGCGCCTTGGGGTTGATTGTAAATGACGCCGGGCGCGCGGCGGATCATAAACGTCTGGCTGCCGAGCCGGCCGATTTGATTTTCAATGTTGTTTTGCAAAACGCGCATCGCCGTCATCACAACGATGATGGAAAAAACTCCGACCAAAACGCCGAGCAAGGTCAAAGCCGAACGCAATTTGTGCGCGCGCACCGCGCCCATCGCCATGAAAAAACTTTCACGGAATTCGACGAGCAGAAGCATGGGTGTTTTCGATTTCATTCATTTCTCAACGCATCCACTGGATTCATCCGCGCCGCGCGCCAGGCAGGTAAAAATCCTGAAATCACTCCGGTGAGCAGCGAGACTAAAATGGAAATGCACACGATCATCGGCGAAAGTTCGGCGGGCATGATTTTTTGCAGCAAAAATGTCGCCGTCCACGCGATGGCCAAGCCGATCAATCCGCCGATCAAACAAATCGTCGCCGCTTCCGTCAAAAATTGCAGCAGGATGGTCCGGCGTTTGGCGCCGATGGCTTTGCGCACGCCGATTTCCCGCGTCCGTTCGGCGACGGAAACGAACATGATATTCATGATGCCGACGCCGCCGACAAAAAGTGAAAGCCCGGTGATGAACAGGCCGATGGCCGCGATGGTGCCGGCGACTTTATGAAAAATCGTCAGAATTTGATCCTGTTGATTGATGGAAAAATCATCCGGGTCGGTCGGCGCGAGATGCCGGACACGGCGCATGGTCGCGCGCAATTCTTCCCGCGCATTTTCCAGGTCGGCGACGTTGCTGACTTTGACGCGAATGCTGTATTCCGAATAATTGCCCAAGGCGCCGAGCAATTGCGCCAATGGAATAATAACCTGGTTGTCGAGGCTCATGCCCAAAAACGTGCCCTGCTTTTCCAGAACGCCGACGACTTGGAACGGTTTGCGGCCAATCGAAATTTTTTGTCCCAGCGGCGATTCCTCTGGAAAAAGATTCGTCGCTACTTCGGAGCCGATGACGCAAACCGGCCGGCCCTTTTCGGATTCGGACGCGGAAAAAAATCTTCCGTCGGCCACGGAAATGCTGCTGGTGAAAGGAAATTGTTCCGTGGTGCCCGTGATGTCCACGTCGCTGGCATTGCGTTTTTTGTATTGAACCGTGCGGTAGGTGTCGGTCACGGGCGCGATGGCGCGGGCGAGCGGAAATTTTTCCCGCAGCCGGTCAATTTGCGCAAGCGTGATTTCCGGCCGGCGCGCCATTTTCACCCACGCTTCGTTGGAATTGACAAACCAGTCAACGCGCGAAATGTAAAGCACGTCCGCGCCGAGGAATGAAATGCTTTTCACAAAGGAACGGTCAAGCCCTGCGATCGCCGCCGCCATCAATGTGACCGTGACGATGCCGATGACAATGCCCAGCGTCGTCAAAACCGAACGCAATTTGTTCGCGCGAATGGCGCTCCACGAAATCGCCAAACCTTCGCGCAATTCGATGAGAAAATTCATTTAGACAGAATGACAGAATTTTCAGAATGAATTTCCTGCGACGGTTGTTTGAATTTTGTCAGCCGGAATTTCTTTTTGAATTCTAATCGCTCGCCGCCGAAATTAATCAACAGCCCGACGTCTTTTCCGGTGGCCACAAGATAATTTACCGTCTGAACTTCGTGAGCGGTCGCCAGGGTTTGGACGGCTTTTAATTCGACAATGAGTTCGCTTTCAATCAAAAAGTCCGCCAGGAATTCTCCAATCAAAACGCCGTCATAATAAACGTTGATCGGCTTTTGCGATTCAAAGTGAATTTCCGCTTTCTTAAGTTCATGCGCCAGCGCAACCTGATAAGCTGATTCCAAAAAACCTGCGCCCAGCGTTGAATGAATTTTCATCGCCAGGCCGATAACTTTTCCCGCCAGATCATATTCGGTTTGCATATTTAATTCTGAAAATTCTGTCATTCTGTCTTAAAATTATCGGCAAGTTTTTCGTCGCTCGCAATCAAACCGTCCAGAAGGCGGATGATGCGCTGCGAATGGCGCGCGACCGCTTCTTCGTGCGTGACGACGATGATCGTGTGGCCTTTTTTTGAAAGCTCCTCGAACAACGCCAGAATTTCTTTGCCCGTTTTTGAATCGAGATTTCCGGTCGGCTCGTCCGCGAGCAAAATGGACGGATTATTTGCCAGTGCCCGCGCGACGGCCACGCGCTGGCGTTGGCCGCCGGAAAGTTCATTCGGTTTGTGATGAATCCGGTCGGCCAGGCCGACGCTGGCCAAGGCGCCCAGCGCAATTTGACGGCGTTCGTCAACCGGAACGCCCGCATAAACCAGGGGCAATTCCACATTGCGCAGCGCATCCGAACGCGGCAACAAATTGAACGTCTGAAAAATAAAACCGATTTCCCGGTTGCGCACTTCCGCGAGGCGGTTGTCGCCCATTTCGCCGACGTGAATTCCATTGAGTTCGTAACTGCCGGAAGTTGGCGTGTCGAGACAGCCGATGAGATTCATCAGCGTGGATTTGCCCGAACCGCTCGGCCCCATGATGGCGACGTATTCGCCGCGCGCGATGTCCAGCGAAACTTCGCGCAAGGCGTGGACGATTTCCGCGCCCATCTGGTAACGGCGCGAAATTTTTTGCAACCGGATCAGGCTCACGGCAATTTGGAGGTGTCGAAAACAGCGGAACCTTTTTTAATTTTCTTGCCGTCTTCGAGATCATGGCTGATGGCGCGATAACTGCCCGTGACAATTTCCTCGCCGCCGGTCAAGCCGTCGGTGATCTCCCAGTAATTATCGTCGCTGATGCCGATTTTCACCGGCGTCATTTTTACATGGTCGCCGTTCACAATGAACACGACATCCATCGGCCCTTTTTTGTCCTCCAATTTTTTATCGGCGGAATTCGTTCTGCTTCCGGTCACAGCGATGGAATTTGCCGCAACGGAATTTGTTTTTGAATTGGCCGCCGGTTTCAATTTTTCCTTCGGCAGCCGCGTCGTCACGCTCGCAATCGGCACGGCCACCACATTGGTGCGATAACGCGTTTCAATATTTGCGGTCACGGACATGCCCGGTCGAAAAAATTCCTTTTCGTTCACCCGGATTTTTACCTCAAACTGCGTCACGTCCTGCGAATTGCCGGACGAAGAGGCTGAAGCCAGCGCAGGCGAACTCGAGCCGCCGGATGAATTGACGATGTCGGTCACGACGCCGGTGAATTTTTTATCGTGAAACGAATCCACGTCCAGCTTCGCCTTTTGGCCCGGCTGAATCAGCACCACGTCCATTTCGCCGACATTGATGCGCGCCTCCATATTGTTCAAATCGGAAATAGTCATGATGTCGGTGCCTTCATTTTGCACCGTGCCCAGGACGCGCTCGCCCAATTGCGAATTCAACTGGCTCACCGTGCCGTCAATCGGCGAGACAATCGTCGTTTTATCCAGCGAATCCTGCGCGCTGTCCACCGAGGCCTTCGCCATTTCCACTTGATTGGTCGCGCTCTCGAGTTGCGCCCGCGCAATGTCCCGCGTCGCCTTGAAACCGATGAAGTCCGAATCGGAAATCAATTTATTGTTGAACAACTGCTCATTGCGTTTGTAATCCGCCTCGGCTTTTTCCAAAGTTGCCGCCGCCGAATCTTGCGAGGCGCGCGAGGAATCATAACCTGCCTTGGCCTGATTGAGCGCGGCCATATAAACATCGGGATTAATTTTCAAAAGCAGATCGCCTTTTTTAACGTGCTGGCCTTCGCGAATCGGCAACTCGGTAATTTCGCCACTCACTTCGGGGCTGATGTGGACTTCCACGACCGGCTGGATTTTTCCGCTGGCCACCACGATTTCCGTAATGTTGCGCCGCGCAACTTTTTCAGTTTGAACGACGATGGCCGGCTCTTTTTTTCTCAAGGCGACCGCCACCATCACGGCCAGCAAAATTCCCAACGCGATAAAAAACCAGAGAAGCTTCCCACGCTTTTTCTTTTTTCGCGCGACGGACGGCGGCTGGAGAATGGGCGGCTGTTCCATGGGATGAAAAATGTCCGAAACCCGCGCGCTTGTCCAGAGCAAGAGCGCCGTGCGCCAAGACTAACCGATGGATGGATCAAGCCGCTGGTCCGGCGCGAGATAATTTTGGACGTAATCTTTCACCGCATTTTCCAGCGAAGCAATTTTTTCTTTATAGGCCGCCACGCGTAATTTGGAAATATCCGCCTGCGTAAAATACTGATATTTGCCGCGAATTATTTCCGGCATCTCGATGAATTCAATTTTTTGTTTCTTCTTCAATGCGGCAAAAACTGAATTCGCCAAATCAATCCAAGTTCGGGCTTCGCCGGAACCAATGTTAAAAAGTCCGCCGGCTTTTTTGTTCGCGGCCAGATGCAACGTCATCGCCACGGCGTCTTTGACGTAAAGAAAATCGCGCTTCTGCTCGCCGTCGCGAAAATCTTTGCGATAACTTTTGAACAGGCGGATAAGATTTTCATTTTGCACCTGCGCGAAACTTTTGTGGACGAGCGAGCGCATATCGCCCTTGTGATCCTCGTTCGGGCCGAAGACATTGAAATATTTCAGACCGACAATCTTGTTCAAAAAGCCGGCGCGCTTGGCGTGCAGATCGAAAAGATGTTTCGAATAGCCATACATATTCAACGGACGCAAGGTGTCGAGTTTTGTATCGCCATCGTCCATGCCCGCCGAACCATCGCCGTAAGTCGCGGCGGACGACGCATAGACAAATCGCGCTTTGTTCGCGAGTGACCAGACGGCGAGGTCTTTCGTGAACTCGTAATTGTTTTTGATGAGATAGGTCGCGTCCTTTTCCGTCGTGGCCGAACACGCGCCCATGTGCAGCACCAGATCAAATTTCCCCAGCGCGCCGCTTTGCAGACGCGGCAGCAAATCGGCGGCCTCGACGTAATCGGCGAAGCGCAATGGCGTGAGGTTGCGCCATTTTTCGTTCGTGCCGAGAATGTCGCAGACGACGATGTTGTCGCAGCCCCGCCGGTTCAACGCCCAGACCAGTGCGCTGCCAATGAAGCCCGCGCCGCCGGTGACCAGCACGCGCGCATCGGAAAAATCATTTGGTTTCATGCTGAAAATCAAATCAAAACTGCAATCGAATTTGATTTGTCCAAGTTTGTTTAATTTTTTGCGCGTCGTTCAAGGACAAAGTGCCGAGCTTTTGACGCAAGAGAATTTGTTCCAGACAATCCAATCGGGAAAGCCGGACGGTGGACGCCACGCGCAATCCCGCCGCTTTCCAATCTGCAAAAAAAAAATCGGTTTGAGAACGCGGAGTTGCCGAAGTTATGGCAGCGACGACTGCGTCTCCGGCATCAATCCAAAGAATCAAAACCGGACGGATTTTGGACGCCGCGCCGTTCGTGAACGGAATTTCGGCCAGCCAGATTTCACCGGGCCGCGACATTTGTCGTAAAGCCCTTCGTCTTCGGGAGCGTAACTGTTCAAGAAAGCGCTGTGGTCGCGCAAAGCCTGCGCGCCGCGCCGCTCATCAATCCATGAAGCCAATTCCGCAAAATCTTCCGGCGGCAGTTGTTCGACGGCTTGTTCGATTTCTTGAACCTTGCTCATAACGAAACAATAACATCTATAAACGAAAAGTTTCAAGGCTTGTTTAAGCACGCCCAGACGAGCGCGCTGCCAATGAAGCCCGCGCCGCCGCTGACCAGCACGCGCGCTTCGGAAAAATCATTGGGCTTCATGTTTCTGAAAATCGGAAATAGGGAAAAGTTATCTTTGCAAAGCCGTAGTGGTTGAAGTTTTTTGATTTAGCTTCTGGTAAAGTTTTCTTCCAATTTTTTCGCCGAGCAAAACCGGAACAGCATTGCCAATTTGCCTCATGGCTTCTGTCCATGCGCCGGTAACTTTGTAATCATCGGGAAATGTTTGGATACGTTTGCCTTCAAACACGGTGAAATAACGCACCGAACCATCTTGAAAACGAATCATGTTTTCTCCGCCGGGAACTCCATGACCGCCTGCCTTGATTGTTTTAGCTGGCAAATCAAAATCACTCCCGGTGTGTCCTGGATAGGTTCGCGCCAAGTCACGGAAAATGTGGTCGGAGATTCCGTGTTTCATGCGCGGGTCGGGAACATCGTGCAGCGCATCGCGGACAGTGCGCCACGGTTGTAATTCTGGCTCAAAAAAATTGAAAGTATCACGCAGGCCTTTCACACGAATTGCAGTGCCGTTCAAACATTTTTCCCGCTGCGATTTTGGAACCTTATGCCTTTCCCAATAATTGCCAGTCACGAATTTATCCCAAAGCAATTTTTCTTCACTGTGGGTTGATGATGGAAATTCCCAAACCGCATTCAAGTCGGAACGCATGCCGACAATCACAACGCGCTCGCGGCATTGCGGAACGCCGTAATCAGCAGCGTTCACCAAAGTCTGCGTCACTTTATATTTAATTCCGTCATGGCGGTCGTAGTTTATTTTTTGCAGGGTTCTGTGATGTTCCTGCCAAGTAGATTTTTGCGCGGTATGCGCATCAGGAAATGTCAGACGAAGCAGGATGTAATTGAAATAATCCGCGAACGTATCTCGAAGCAATCCTTTGACATTTTCAAAAACAAAAGCCTTTGGGGTCAGAGTTTCAATCGCGTGGATGGCGTAGGGAAACATATCCCGATTGTCGCTATGCGCGCCATGTTTGCCGCCCAAAGAAAACGGCTGACAAGGCGGACCGCCGGCAACCAAATCAATTCCTGAAAGCTGTTGAAAATCAAAATCACGAATGTCTCCCTCAAAAATTTTTTCAGGGTCAAAATTTTTGCGCAGAGATTTGCAGGCGTCAGGATTGAACTCAACAAACGCGCTGTGTTCAAAGCCAGCGAGTTCGAGGCCTTTTGCCAGACCGCCTGCGCCCGAAAATATTTCCAATGATTTCATTTGTCTGGAAAATCGTCTAAATGATTTTTAATTGCTTTGAGAATGTCGTTTACCTCTCTCGGCGTGCCATTGCATTTTTTAGCCCATTCTCTTCCAGCGTGAATTACATCCCAAGCGGAGCGGGCCTGTTCATAGCGGCCTTTTCCCGGATCGTGATTGCCAAAACCATCCAAAACGGAATTCCACAATGGACGGTTTAATTTAATCAAGGCCGCTTCGATTGTTCCAATCATGTCAGAACCCGCATCCTCAAAAATCACAAAACGGCACATAAAATCTTTTGGCGAAAGATCAGCCGTGCAAGCAATGCTTTGACTGTGCTGGTTTAAGCGATTGTAAAGTTCGCGAGATTGTTTCAACGGATTGCCAGAAGAACGCGCCTGTCGCCAACCTTTCGGCACGGCTTTTCCAACGTAAATGGCAGACGAATAAGCCAGCCGATTCAATTCTGAATATCTTTTGTAAAGTTTATGTCTGCCGATGTAATAAATTGCATAAATTCCAGTCCCTAAAAATTTCTCTGGAGGTGGAAGCGTATGCACCGGCGTTCCGTTAAAAAAACGAACGGCATCTTTCACCAATTCAACAAACGCATCGTTGCGATAAACGTGCTTGCTTCGGTCAAAAGATTCTTGTTTCACGGGCGTTAAATTTTTTTACCACCCCAACACATGCGCGAAAATCAGCGGCGCGACAATCGTTGCGTCGGATTCGATGATGAATTTCGGCGTCTTCACGCCGAGTTTGCCCCAGGTGATTTTTTCGTTCGGCACGGCGCCGGAATAGCTGCCATAGCTCGTGGTCGAATCGCTGATCTGGCAGAAGTAACCCCAGAGCGGCACGCTGGTGCGCAGCAGATCCTGATGCAGCATCGGCACGACGCAGATCGGAAAATCGCCGGAAATGCCGCCGCCGATCTGGAACATTCCGAGCGTGCTCTTTTTCGTGGCCGTCTTGGTATAATGCTCCGCGAGCCACGTCATATATTCAATGCCCGTGCGGACAGTGTGGACGTTTTTAATTTCGCCACGAATTACCGCCGC
>Ga0207933_1000252_pt1 | contig 56076 bp, 54 predicted proteins | sample NGESurdeep092012_4_FD_184488 | JGI IMG/M metagenome (GOLD analysis project Ga0207933, IMG submission 184488) | Arctic peat soil microbial communities from Barrow, Alaska - NGEE Surface sample F53-3 deep-092012 (SPAdes) | ecosystem: Environmental > Terrestrial > Soil > Wetlands > Peat ...
GCGGCATCAGGGCGCGTGCGCTTGGCCGCTTCCGCCTCGAGCCGGCGGATCGCCTCCTCGAGCGCCAGGCGCTCGCGCGTGATGTCGCTTTCGTCGAGCGGCGGATCGACGCCGCGCAGCTGATTGACCAGCGCCGAGCGCGCGCGATCGTACAGCGCACGGCGGTTTTCGCCCGAGTTCTTGTCGAGGCCTGCGACGGCGCGGGCAATCAGGGGATAATAATCAGCCATTCCTCAGCTTTGCGTTTCAAGCGTGATACGTCAAAATCGGCGCCCCTCCCCGGCATCGCGCACTTCTACTTACAAATTCAATGCCTGCGGATCGTGTCTTTTTTCGTCCGCTTATGTCTCGAACGGGTTCTTCATCAGGATTGTATCCTCGCGCTCCGGGCTGGTCGACAGCAGCGTCACCGGGCAACCGATCAGCTCCTCGATTCGACGCACGTATTTTATCGCCTGTGCCGGCAATTGCGCCCAGGAGCGGGCACCGGCGGTGGGTTCCTTCCATCCGTCGATGATCTCGTAGACCGGCTCGACTTTGGCCTGGGCTTGTTCGCCGGCCGGCAGATAGTCGAGTTCGCGGCCGTCGAGGCGATAGCCGGTGCAAACCTTGATCTCGGCAAAACCGTCGAGGATGTCGAGTTTGGTGAGCGCGATGCCGTCGATGCCGCAGGTGCGCACGGTCTGGCGCACCAGCACCGCGTCGAACCAGCCGCAGCGGCGCGCGCGGCCGGTGACGGTACCGAATTCGCGGCCGCGCTCGCCCAGCATCTTGCCGATGTCGTTGTGCATCTGATCGGTCGGGAACGGACCCTCACCCACGCGCGTGGTGTAGGCCTTGGTGATGCCGAGCACATAGTCGATGGCGTTCGGACCGAGGCCCGAGCCGGTCGCGGCCTGCGCGGCCACCGTGTTCGACGACGTGACGTAAGGATAGGTGCCGTGGTCTATGTCGAGTAGCGCACCTTGCGCGCCTTCGAACAGAATACGCTTACCCTCGCGCCGCTTGCCGTCGAGCAACGACCAGACCGAATCCATGTAAGGCAGAACTTGCGGCGCAACCTGAGCGAGGTCGTCATAAATCGTTTTCGGATCGAGTTCGGCAAGGCCGTTGCCGCGCCGCAGCGCGTTGTGATGCGCGAGCAAACGGTCGATCTTGGGCGCCAGCGCCGGCAAGTCGGCCAAGTCCATAAAGCGGATGGCTCTGCGCCCGACTTTATCTTCATAAGCCGGGCCGATGCCGCGCTTGGTGGTGCCGATGCGGGCCGAGGAATTTTCGCGGATAGCTTCGAGTTCCCGATGCAGCGGCAGGATCAGCGTGGCGTTCTCGGCGATGCGCAGATTGTCGGGCGTCACCGCGACGCCTTGTTTTTGAAGCTGCGCAATTTCGGCCAACAAAGCGCGCGGATCGATGACGACGCCATTGCCGATCACCGACAATTTGCCGCCGCGCACAACACCGGACGGCAACAGCGACAGTTTATAAGTGACGTTACCGATCACCAGCGTGTGGCCAGCATTGTGGCCGCCCTGGAACCGCACCACGACGTCGGCCTGCTCCGACAGCCAGTCGACGATCTTGCCCTTACCCTCGTCTCCCCACTGGGAGCCGACAACCACCACGTTCGCCATAAAAACTGCTTCTCCGCGTCAGCGTTTTCGGACACTGACGCCGGGCGGTGCCGGGCAGGTCCACCCGGAGATAAAGGAAGCGGGGGGCGGTGGCAAGGCGTGGAATGGCCCCGCGGGCGCCACCGCGGCCAGCGCTAACCATATGATTTCGCGAGGCTATTGCTGTCGCTCGCTCGACGCCGCGTCAACTGGGGCAAAACGAGAAGGTGCTGATCCGCTTGGTATAGGGATATGCGGATTGCAGAAATCGAGCGGCATGTCGCGCTTGAAGCTGTGCTTAACCGGTTCCGCCAACCCGACACACACGGTCACCGCCAAGAGCGCGAACACAACCGGGTTGGTCCAGCGGTGCGTTTGCAAGGCCGGAATACGGACCAGAAGCCAGACGCCGGCGATGATGGTCAGGGGATCGGTGATGATGAAGTATTCGAGTTTCAAGCCTCTGAATGTTCCGATCAGATCGATGGCCCAACCCGCCGCGAGCAGAAGCCCGGCCTGAAAAACCGTCCGGCGATCGCCCTGGCGCCAGGCAAAAACCATCGCGGCGATAACGGCCCATTCCAGAAAAATAGTTGGGCGGGGCGACGAACTAAGGAAAAACGTCTGCCTTGCGAGCAATAGTCCGAAGCCATCGAGCAAGGCCTGAACGAACGTCGTTCCCGATAAGCCGCCGCCGCTCATCAAATCTGGCGCACTCGAGGCCGCGAAAGCGAGCATCTTTTCAAGCGGGTTCATGACGACGGTGGCATTCCCGACATCCGGGCGTATCGCCAGAACCAGCAGGCCGAGCGTGACGCCGGCAACGACGGTGGCCGCAACCGAAATGCTTTCCAGCAGACCGACGCGAAACTGAACGGCGTAGGCGGCGATCCAGACACAAACCCAGATACCGATCATGGTCTGGTAGAGCGGGAATCCGGTGCCGAAAATTCTCACGCGTGCCGCAAGCACGGTCGGGTCAAACAGGCCCGACATCACGATCGATCTTGCCGCCAACGCGGCAAGTGCGGCGGCCGCGATAAACAGCCCGGCCATCGCCATGGCCCGGCCGCGCGAATGCCACGCCGGCGGCGACACCTGGCTTGGTTGGCCGAAGAAAAACGCGAGTGGCGCAATCGCGACCACAACAAACAGAATGTGGACCTTGTTGAGCATGGCAAGCGTAGCGCAGAACGTTGCGATGCCGACCATAAACGGCCGCCAGTTGCTGGCAGGCCGCTGCGCCGCGACCAGCGTCACCAGCAAGGCCGCATAAGCGCAACCGGCGGCGATCAGCTCGGTGCGGACAATTCGGCTTTCCATCATGAAACCGCCGGAATAGGCCAGGGCAAAGGTTGCCAGCGCGGCAATGCGCCAGTTTTTCACCAGCGCCCGCGTCAGATAAGCAAACGATGCTAAAAAGCCCAATCCGATCAAGAACAACAGGACGCGCGCCGCCTGGGTGGCGCGCATCCATGCCAGACCAGACGCGAACGTATCGTTCACCGGCGGGAGTTCTGACAAGGAATGCGCCGGCAACAAACCGACGTGATGCAAGAGCGAGAACCAATCGCCTAGCAACAGGATTGTCAGGTAGGCGGGATGATCGAAATATTCCTGGCGCAGTCCGTCGTTGAACAGAAAGGCCTCATAGACCATCCACATATCCATGTCGCCGATACGCCAGTACGGCCACCAAAATCCGAATGCAAAGAAAAGCGCGACCAGCACGAAAACATTGATCGCGAGGGTGCCACGCCAGCCGGTGACAAAAAACTTCTCGATGCCGACGCCGCCGCACCGCGCATCGAGCCAGGACAAAAATTTCAATGGAATCACCTCACACCCACCGACGACGATACGCGAATTGAGGCAATCGTCAAAGCAATCGCGACGATAACGCAGCGGACTTCGGGACCGCAGCCGCCTTCTAGAAATGCAGCGGCCTAGCGCTCTGCACCTGCGGCAGCGCACGCACCTTGGCGAGCAGGGCCTGCGGCAATTCGCCGTCGATCTCGATCAGCGCCACCGCCGAGCCGCCGGGCGCTTCGCGGCCGACGTGGAAGGTGGCGATGTTGATGCCGGCTTCGCCCAGCGTCGAGGAGAAGGTGCCGATGAAACCGGGCTTGTCGAGATTGGTGATGTAGATCATCGAGGGGCCGAATTCCGCGTCCATGCGGATACCCTTTATGTTGACGATGCGCGGGCGGCCGTCGGCGAAGACGGTGCCGGAGATCGAGCGGGTCTGATTTTCAGTGGTGACCGTGAGCGTGATCAGGCTCTCGTAGTCGCCGGCCATTTCGCGCGTGACTTCTTCCACCACGATGCCGCGCTCCTTGGCGACGATCGGCGCCGAGACGACATTGGCGTCGCCCAGCATCGGGCGCAAAAGTCCTGCGAGCGCGGCCGAGGTGAGCGCCCTGGTGTTCATCTGCGCGACCGCGCCTTCATAGGCGATCTGCACCTTGGAGATGCCGCTTTCGGTCAACTGGCCGGCAAAGGAGCCGAGCTTGTCGGCGAGCGCAATGAAGGGCTTGAGTTTGGGCGCCTCTTCCGCCGTGATCGAGGGGAAGTTGACGGCGTTCGAAATCGCGCCGCGCAACAGGTAATCCGACATCTGTTCGGCCACCTGCAACGCGACGTTTTCCTGCGCTTCGCTCGTAGCCGCGCCCAGATGCGGCGTGCAGACGACGTTGGGATGGCCGAACAGCGGATTTTCGGTCGCGGGCTCGGTCACGAACACATCGAAGGCGGCGCCGGCGACGTGATTGGAATCGAGCGCAGCACGCAACGCTACTTCGTCGACCAGACCGCCGCGCGCGCAGTTGATGATGCGCACGCCCTTTTTGGTCTTGTTCAACGCCGTAGCGTCGATGATGTTGCGGGTCTTGTCGGTGAGCGGGGTATGCAGCGTGATGAAATCGGCGCGCTTGAGCAGTTCTTCGAGTTCGACCTTCTCGACGCCGAGATCGAGCGCGCGCTCCGGCGACAGGAACGGATCGTAAGCGATCACTTTCATCTTGAGGCCGATGCCGCGCTCGGCGGCGATCGAGCCGATATTGCCGCAGCCGATGACTCCCAGCGTCTTGCCGGTGATCTCGACACCCATGAAGCGGTTCTTCTCCCACTTGCCGGCCTGTGTGGAGGCGTCGGCTTGCGGGATCTGGCGCGCCAATGCGAGCATCAGCGTGATGGCGTGTTCGGCGGTGGTAATGGAATTGCCGAAGGGCGTGTTCATCACGATGATGCCCTTGGCCGTGGCGGCCGGGATGTCGACATTATCGACGCCGATGCCGGCGCGGCCGATCACTTTGAGATTTTTCGCGTTGGCCAGAATCTTCGGCGTCACCTTGGTAGCCGAGCGGATGGCGAGGCCATCGTAACTGCCGATGATCTCGGCGAGCTTGTCCTTGTCCTTGCCAAGATTGGGTTGAAAGTCGACCTCGATACCGCGATCTTTGAATATCTGCACGGCGGCTTCGGAGAGTGCGTCGGAGATGAGAACTTTGGGCATAGTGACCTCAGTTGTCATTCCGGCCGAGCGCAAAGCGCGAGAGCCGGAATCCAGATTAAAATAATGTGGGTTGTTGCTGGATTCCGGGTTCGCTCGCTACGCTCGCGCCCCGGAATGACCAATCTTTAAGCCGCCTTCGGCAGCGCGGCTTTGGCTTCGGCGAAGGCCCAGTCGAGCCAGGGCGTCAGCGCTTCGACGTCGCGCGTCTCGACCGTGGCGCCGCACCAGATGCGTAAGCCCGCCGGCGCGTCGCGATAATAGGCGATGTCGTAGGCGACGCCTTCCTTCTCCAGAATGCCGGCCAGATTCTTGGCGAAAGCCGCCTGCGCGTCAAGCGAGAGCTGCGTCACCGCCGGATCGGTCACGACCAGACAAACGGAAGTGTTGGAACGCTGTTGCGGATTTTTGGCAAGATGGGCAATCCACGGTGTCGCCGTCACCCATTGCGCCAGCGCTTTCGCGTTGGCATCCGAGCGCGCGACGGTCGCGTCCAACCCGCCGATCGACTTCGCCCAGGTGAGCGTGTCGAGGTAGTCCTCGACGCACAACATCGACGGCGTGTTGATGGTCTCGCCAATGAAGATGCCTTCGTTGATCTTGCCGCCTTTGGTCATGCGGAAAATCTTCGGCAGCGGCCACGAAGGTTTGTAACTTTCCAACCGCTCGACCGCGCGTGGCGATAAGATCAGCATGCCGTGAGCGCCCTCGCCGCCGAGCGCCTTCTGCCAGGAGAAGGTGACGACATCGAGCTTGGGGAAATCAAGCCGTTGTGCGAACGCAGCCGAGGTGGCATCGCAGATGGTGAGACCCTTGCGGTCGGCCTTGATCCAGTCGCCGTTCGGCACGCGCACGCCGGACGTGGTGCCGTTCCAGGTGAAGACCACGTCGCTGTCGAAATTAACTTTCGAGAGGTCGGGCAATTCGCCATAGGGCGCTTTCAGCACCGTGACGTCTTTTAGTTTCAGTTGCTTCTCGACGTCGGTAACCCAGCCTTCGCCGAAAGATTCCCATGTCAGCATGGTGACGGGCCGCGCGCCCAGCATCGACCACAGCGCCATTTCGACCGCGCCGGTATCGGAGGCCGGCACGATGCCGATGCGATAATCGGCGGGAACGCCGAGCACTTCACGCGTCAAATCGATGGCGCGCTTGAGCTTCGCCTTGCCGATCTTGGACCGGTGCGAGCGTGCTAAGACGGCGTCGGTGAGGGCTTGCAGAGACCATCCGGGACGCTTGGCGCAGGGGCCGGACGAAAAGTGCGGGTTTTCCGGCCGCACGCCGGGCTTGTTCGCTGTCATCGTCTATCCTTCCAGATAGCAGCCCCTCGTTGGGGAGGGGTGTCCCACTGGCGGGAATACGGAAGGTCCGTGAAAAGGTCAAGCGGCTTAAAGTGCCGATCAGCGCGGAGACCTAGTCGATGAGGTAGCGGAAGCCGATGCGGATTTCATCGCCGGTAAGTTTTTTCACGGTCAACTGCTCGCTCGGACCGCCGCTCACATCGCCCAAATTGACGTGGCGGTAGCCGAAATCCAGCAGGACGTTGCGGGCAACGCTATAGCTGACGCCCGCCGTCACTGCCCAGGCCAGATTCCAGCGGCTGACTGGCACCGCGGTCGACGCTATTGGCGCAACTGCGCCCGGATTTTCGTAGGACGAGAAAATCACATTAGCGCCGCCGATGCCGGCACCGACATAAGGCGTCAGCCCGTACCAGGTGCCAAGATCGGCATAGGCGTTGCCTAAAACGGTGAAGCTCTCGACCTTGCCGGAGAATTCGCCCCCGGTGTATTCGGCGCGGTATTTCGACCGCCAGCCGTAATCGCCGGTGATATCGAAGCGCAGCCAGTCGCGCTTGATGCCGGCGCCGAGGCCGAAGACGAAAGCGTTATCGAGTTTGGACGACGTCGGATCGGGAACCAGCGCAACGTCGCCACTAGACGATGAGCCGGTGTGCTGAAATCGGTACCCCAGATCCCCGCGTAGATACCAGCCGGAGGAAAATTCGACGCGTTCGAATGATCGCTCCAGCGTCGGCGGCGGCAGCGTCGGCAAATTGCCGGGAAAGTCGGCGGCGATCGCGGCCGCCCCATGGCAACCAACCGCCGCCCCCACGATCAACACCGTCCGCAACGTGCTGCTGGAAAACCTCATAACAACACTCCCTCACAGCACAAGTGCACGGCGACCAAACCAAGAGACCGCGATCGCATTAAGCGGCGACTAACCATGTTCTTTCACTCTTTCGCGCGCGCGGTTACCCGCGCGGGCAACTACCCTCTGCTGCGTATCGGCGGTGGCGGCTGCGTGTAGACCGGCGGCGGCTGATAGACCGGCGGCGGCGCGTAATACTGGGCCGGGCGCGAATAAGATTCGAAGGCATCCAGATTGAAGCGCAGGCCGAGGCGGAAGTCGTGCGACGACAGATGATGGAAGGTCGTCGGGTTGTTCGTGCAAGGACAGCTTCCATCGTACGTCACGATGTCGCCGGTGACCGCATCGCCGAGATCGAGATAGCGGTATGAGAACTCGACCGCAAAATTCTTCGTTACCTTGTAGGCGACGCCGGCGTGCAGCGCCCAGGCAAGGCTCCATTTCGAATTATCGCCGGCGAAAGCGACACCGTTTGTCGGAATGTTATTGTCGGTGAAGTTGTAGATGGAGTTGCGCGACACGCCGATGCCGGCGCCGACAAAGGGCGTGAAATTGCGCCAGGTGCCGAGATCGACATAGGCGTTGGCAAGGAACGTCAATTCCGACTTGCTGCCGTGATATTCGTCGGTGAAGGTGCCGTAATTTTCCAGGCCATGGAAATTGGAACGGCCGCGGTATTCACCGGTGACATCGAAGCGCATCCAGTCGTTGAAGTAATAGCCGACGCCGACGCCGAAGATCGGCGCGCTGTCGAAGCCGTATCCGACCACGTCAAAATTGCTGAAGGCTGGATTGTCCAGACTTTTCACCGACTGATTGCTCATGCCGATGTCGCCGCGCAGATACCAGCCGGAGAATTCCTCGATCACCACCGGCGGCGCATAACAGGGAACGGCGCCGGGCGGCGCGTGGCCAGTGGCGATCGCGCCGGCGTCGTAACAAGGCGGCGGCGCATAGTCGGCGGCATGCGCCGCGCCGGCGGCCAGCGTCACGGCCACCGACATCATTGAAATGGTTAGACGCACTCGGACCATGCCAGCATCCCCTGCTCAAACCACGGGTCGCCGAAGCGGCGGAAGATCGCAGGGACGATGGCAGCAAATCCTTAAGTGGCTCTTAACCCTGTTTTTTAACCACGTTGCTTAATGAACACGGGATTGCAGGCGCGCGCGGCAGCGGGCAGCGCTGCGCGAATCGTTCATTAAGGATTTGTTTACGATCGCCGGCGCGGGCGCGCTCACCGAGCCGGGCAGGCGCTTCCTGGTCGAAGCCTATGCGGCGCTTAAGCAGGCGGCGCTGGCCGAACAGATCGGCCGGCGGGCCGCGCGCGGCAACGTCGGATCGATTGCGATCGGGTTTATTCTCTCGATCGGCTGTAGCGGGATGGTGTCATCGAGCCTGATCGACTTTCGCTGCAAGCATCGCGACGTGTCGGTGCAGTTGCGGCGGCTTGTGACTTTCGAACAATTCAAGGCGCTGTCCGAACTCAGTCGCCCTCGCCCATTTCGCCGATGTGATGCTGGGCGTAAAGCTGCACGCCGAGCTTGACGACCAGATCGAGCTGGGTTTCAAGAAAGTCGATGTGGTGTTCCTCGTCCGACATCAGTTTGTCGAACAGATCGCGCGTGACGTAGTCCTTGGCCGAATGGCAATGGGTTGACGCCTCTTGATAGAGCGCGCGCGCCGACATCTCGGCGGCCAAATCGCAATCGAGGATTTCCTTGACATCCTGGCCGATGTGCAGCGGATCGAGCACCTGCATGTTGGGGAAGCCGTCAAAGAAGATGATGCGCTCGATCAGCTTATCGGCGTGCTCCATTTCCTCGATCGATTCCTTGCGCCATTGCTTGGCGAGATCCTTCAGGCCCCAATTGTCGAGCAGCCGGTAATGCAGCCAGTATTGATTGACCGCCGTGAGTTCGTGGCGCAGCGCCTTGTTGAGGTATTCGATAACCTTGGCATCACCCTTCATAACGCTGATCCTTTTGGCGACTTGAACAGGCGGCGCCCGGCGCGAGGCCGGGCGGCCAGTTTGTAAGCCGAACAATTCAATGTTTGGGCGGGGCGGTCAATAAGCGCGCGGCACTTTCAACCGCGTGCGGCGCGTTCAGTCGTGTTTGGCGGGATGCAACGCACAGGCGCAGTTGGACGGGCAAGCGGCGGCGCCAACGAGCGCTTCGTCCATGATCTTACGAATGGTGCGCGCGCAGCGGCCGCATTGGGCGGAACAGCCGAGGCAGCCATAGACCTGCCCGGCCGTGCGCGGCGCCTTCGTCGTGCAGGCGCCGCGGATGGCGGTGTCGGTCAGGACGTTGCAGGAGCAGACGATCATCTAATATCCGGCTTAAGCGGCTCGACGACCGCACTCCCTATAGCTTTCGCCTATTAGCTAATGGTCGTCTTGCGCCAAGTCAAAGGGAATCGCAGTTTAAAAACGTTCTAAAATATTGAATTATAATGGTTTTTTGGTTTGCGAAGCAGGAAAAAGATGGGTGTGACTAACATTTTAGAGACGGCAAAGGGGTTAGTGCCCCCGGCTGCCGGCTGCCTCTGTTTTGCGTTGAGCGATTTGGTACAGTGGTGTCATGGTCAAAACACTTGAACAAGCCATCGCCGAAGTGGAGCGCCTGCCCGCCGAGGATCAGGAACAGATAGGGCGGACACTGCTCTCGCATGTCGAAAAGCTGCGTTCCTTGCGCACGGAAATCGACAAGGGCATCCGCTCGCTCGATGCGGGACAGGGCAGAGAGTCCAGCATCGACGAGTTCATTCGGCAAAAGAACTGGTAGATGGCAGACGTCAGGCGCGCGGCGCTCTGGTCGCCCGAGGCACTCGACGATCGCGAGCGGATTTGGGACTACTACGTCCGAGTCGCCGGTGGGCATACCGCGGAAAAGATCCTCCGCGAAATCGCCGAGATCATTTCGCTGATCGAAGACCGTCCGTTTGCGGGACGCGCGCGAAACGAGGTGCGTCCGGGGCTGCGTTCGTTCGCCGCCACGCCACACGCCGTATTCTATCGTGTCGTCAATGACACGCCGGAAATCGTGCGCGTGCTGGATGGGCGGCAGGATATCGAGGAGAAATTTGCGGCGCGGGACGGGGAGTAACGGCTCTTATCCCGGATTTCGCTGCGCTCCATCCGGGCTACAGAGATCCTACGCCGCCACCTGCGTCAGCGCCTCGCACACGTCATCCACGACCTGCTCGACCAGCAGCTTGTCGTCGCCTTCGCCCATGACGCGGATGACCGGCTCGGTGCCCGACGGGCGCACCAGCAGGCGACCGCCCTGCCCGAGTTTCTTCTCGGCGCTGGCGATGGCGCGCATCACCGCGCTCGATTCCATCGGCTTGCCGGCCTTGTAGCGCACGTTCTTCAACACCTGCGGCAGCGGCTCGAAGCGGTGGCAGATTTCCGACACCGGCTTGTTGCGGGCTTTCACCACAGCCAGCATCTGCAACGCGGCGACAAAGCCATCGCCGGTGGTGGAATAGTCGGAGAGAATAATGTGGCCGGACTGCTCGCCGCCGATATTGTAGCCGTCGGCGCGCATGCGCTCGAGCACGTAGCGGTCGCCGACCGGCGTGCGCACGAGCGTAAGATCGATCGATTGCAGATAGCGCTCCAGGCCGAGATTGGACATTACGGTCGCCACCACACCGGGGCGCGCAAGGCGGCCATCCGCTTTCCAGCTTTCGGCGATGACGGCGAGCAATTGGTCGCCATCGACGACATGGCCAAGCTCGTCGATAATCATGACACGGTCGGCGTCGCCGTCGAGCGCGATGCCGATATCGGCGCGCATCTCGCGCACCTTACGCGTGATGGCGGCGAGCTCGGTCGAGCCGCAATCCTTGTTGATGTTGAAGCCGTCCGGACTGTCGCCGATGGCGACGACGTCCGCCCCCAGTTCCCACAGCGCGTCGGGCGCGACCTTGTAGGCGGCGCCATTAGCGCAATCGATCACCACGCGCAAGCCGGACAGATCGAGAGCGCGCGGCAGCGTGCGCTTGGCGAATTCGATGTAGCGGTCCTGCACGCCGTCGATGCGCTTGGCGCGGCCGAGGTCGTCGCCTTTGGCGAGCAGCTTGCTCAGATCGGAATCGAGCAGCGCCTCGATTTTCTTTTCGACCTCGTCCGACAGCTTGAAGCCATCCGGGCCGAACAGCTTGATGCCGTTGTCGTCGTAAGGATTATGCGAGGCGGAAATCATCACGCCGATATCGGCGCGCATCGAGCGCGCCAGCATGCCGACGGCCGGCGTCGGAATGGGACCGGTCAGCAGCACGTCCATGCCGACCGAGGTAAAGCCCGCGACCAGCGCGGTCTCTATCATATAGCCGGACAGGCGTGTGTCCTTGCCGATCAGCACGCGGTGGCGATGATCGCCATTGCGGAACACAATGCCGGCGGCCTGCCCGACTTTGAGCGCCAACTCCGGCGTAATGACTTTATTAGCAAGACCGCGAATGCCGTCGGTGCCAAAATAGCGGCGAACCATGAATTGCCCCTCGACGCCCACTTTCAAACCGTCCTTTGGTCTGTCTTATCGGTTTGTCTTCACGCCCCGAATGCCCGTTAACTCGCGGGTCTTTTTGCCGCGCCTTTTGACGTTTCTTGCCGGGCGAGACAAACCGACCCCCACGGCCCTTATAGTACGGTCCCGAGGGGCAACTTAGGTCAAAAATTGTGAGGAAACCTTACGAACCGCGGTTAATGGTTGGCGAATACCGTGCCGCCCGCCTCGGAAAGCCACCGAAACCGGGCATTTCGCTACTTTGCCCGCTGTGCTACCCGGTAGCCAGATTTCCGTGGAATATGCCAGCCCCCGAGCGTCCTCATGAAGAACGTCACCTGCATTGACGACCTGCGCACCATTGCCAAATCACGGGTTCCGCGCGCGTTTTTTGAATATGCCGATTCAGGCTCCTACAGCGAGCAGACGCTGCGCGCCAATCGCACCGACCTGGAAGCGATCAAGCTGCGCCAGCGCGTGCTGGTTGACGTGTCGGAGCGCGACCTCACGACCACCGTGCTTGGCAAGAAGATCGCCGCGCCCCTGATCCTGGCACCGATCGGGCTGTGCGGCATGCAGCACGGCGACGGCGAAATCTTGTCGGCGCGCGCGGCCAATGAAGCCGGCATTCCGTTCACGCTCTCGACCATGTCGATCTGCTCGATCGAGCAGGTGGCGGAAGCGACAGCTAAGCCGTTCTGGTTTCAGTTGTACGTCATTCGCGACCGCGGCTTTTCCAAGCAATTGCTGGACCGCGCCATCGCCGCCAAGGTCGACACGCTGGTGCTGACGGTCGACTTGCAGGTGCTTGGCCAACGTCACAAGGACATCAAGAACGGCATGACGGTGCCGCCGGAGTTCCGCATCAAGAATGTCATCGACATCGCCACCAAGCCGGCCTGGGCCTGGAGCGTGCTGAAGGGCAAGAGCAAGACCTTCGGCAATATTTCCGGCCACGTGCCGGGCATGGAGAACGTCAATTCGCTGTCGAAGTGGACGCAGGATCAGTTCGATCCTGCGCTGAACTGGAAGGACGTCGAGTGGATCAAGAAATACTGGCCGGGCAAGCTGGTCATCAAGGGCATTCTCGACGTCGATGACGCCAAGCGCGCGGTCGATATGGGCGCCGACGCCATCGTGGTGTCGAATCACGGCGGCCGCCAGCTCGACGGCACGTCGTCCTCGATTGCGATGCTGCCGCGCGTTGTCGATGCTCTCGGCTCCGGCACCGAGATTTTATTCGATGGCGGCATCCGTACTGGCGCCGATATCGTGCGCGCGCTGGCCTTGGGCGCGCGCGCCTGCCTGATCGGGCGCTCGTATATCTATGGGCTCGGCGCTTACGGCCAGGCCGGCGTCGCCAAGGCGATCGATATTCTGGAAAAAGAACTGAGCGTCACCATGGCGCTCACCGGCGTGGGGAAGGTCACCGACATCGACGGCCGCGTGATCGAAGGCGGCGTTGCAAAGAAGAAGGCGGCGGCGAAGGCAAAGCCGCGGGCGAAGAAGTCCGCCTCGTAAATGGTAAAGCCGTCGCCATTATCGCTCGCGGACTTCCCTTATATCAGCGACATCACCACGCGCTGGATGGACAACGACGTCTACGGTCACATCAACAACGTAGTCTATTACTCGTTCTTCGACACGGTGGTGAACGGCTATCTGGTGGCGCAGGGCACGCTCAATATCGCCAAGAGCGATGTGATCGGGCTGGTCGTCGAGACGCAATGCAATTATTTCAAATCCGTCGCCTTTCCGGACAAAGTGCGCGCGGGTCTTCGCGTGGTACATCTGGGCAAATCAAGCGTGCGTTACGAGGTCGGCATTTTTCGCAACGATGAAACGCAAGCCGCCGCGCAGGGGCATTTCGTGCATGTTTACGTGGATCGCGCGAGCAACAAGCCGGTCAAGTTGCCGGAGAAGTTGAAAGAAGTGTTGGGGAAGCTGAAGCGCTGACTGCTTCTTCCCTCTCCCCGTGAACGGGGAGAGGGAAAGACCTCACCGCCACCCCATGTCCGGCGCGACGCGCTTCAAGATCGCCTCGATGACATGCGCGTTGTAATCGACGCCGAGCTGGTTCGGCACCGTGAGCAACAGCGTATCGGCCTCGGCGATGCCCTCGTCGGCCTTCAACTGCGCGATCAACGCATCCGGTTCGGCGGCGTAGCTGCGGCCGAAAATGGCGCGCTCCTTCTCGCTCAGCATACCGACCTGGTCCTCGCTCTCATCGTGGCCGAAATACATGCGGTCCTGATCGCTCACCAGCGCGAAGATGCTGCGCGAGACCGAGACGCGTGGGCTCCGCGTGTGCCCGGCCGCCTTCCACGCCTCGCGATAAAGCCTGATCTGCTCGGCCTGTTGCACATGGAACGGCTTGCCGCTTTCGTCGATCTTGAGCGTCGAAGACTGCAAATTCATGCCGAGCTTGGCCGCCCATTCCGCCGTGGCATTGGTGCCGGCACCCCACCAGATGCGCTCGCGCAAGGTCTCCGAATGCGGCTCGAGCCGCAACAGGCCGGGCGGGTTTGAAAACATCGGGCGCGGATTTGGCTTGGCGAAGCCCTGCCCGCGCAACGTTTCGAGAAAGATCTCGGCGTGGCTGCGCGCCATGTCGGCGTCGGTCTGCCCGTCCGGCGGCACGTAGCCGAAATAGCGCCAGCCGTCGATCACCTGCTCGGGCGAACCGCGCGAAATGCCGAGTTGCAGGCGGCCGCCGGCGATGAGGTCGGCGGCGCTTGCGTCCTCCACCATATAGAGCGGGTTCTCGTAGCGCATGTCGATGACCGCGGTGCCGATCTCGATTTTTTTGGTGCGCGCGCCGACAGCCGCCAGCAACGGAAAGGGCGAGCCGAGTTGGCGCGCGAAATGATGGACGCGGAAATAGGCCCCGTCCGCACCCAATTCCTCGGCCGCGACCGCGAGCTCGATCGATTGCAGCAGCGCGTCGGAGGCCGTGCGCACCTGCGACTGCGAGGACGGGGTCCAGTGACCGAAGGAGAGAAAGCCGATGTGTTTCATGGGGGTATGATTTTGGAGATGAGGCTTTCGGTATTCGTCTTGTTATCCTGAAAATTTGTGTTGGAACAGATCGCGTTCGCGAGGGCTGGGCGCGACACGCACGGGTTGCAACTACCTAAAGTTCGGACTTAAACTGCTCCTTTTTGAACTACTGCTACCCTCCATATGAGCTACGGGCTCACTGGCCCCACCCAATTCTCCACCTTCAGCAAGTAGCCCGGATGAAGCGAAGCAAAATCCGGGGACTTAGATTTCGTTGCATCGTCGGCCCCGCATTTCGCTACGCTCCATGCGGGCTATCGCAGGCGGTCCGGCGGCGGGTCGTCGATCTCTGCGAACTCCTCGTCGACCGGCGTCATCGATTTCAGTAACGCGACCAGCCCGCGTTTGCGCACGGGCTCGATCACTAGACGCTTGCCAACATGAAGCCCCCGATTGCTTTATAAATAAGTAAGCTGGATCCCGGGCGCGGCGCACCGCTACGCGCTGCGCCGCGCCCGGGACACGAGCAGCAGTGGAAAGGCTATTCCCATGCGCAGCGAAAAATTCATGTTCCCCAACGCCAAGGGCGAGCAGCTCGCCGCCACGCTCGATTGGCCGCTGGGGAAGCCGACCGCCTTCGCGCTGTTCGCGCATTGCTTCACCTGCGGCAAGGACAACCTCGCCGCCAAACGCATCGCCGAGCGGCTGACCATTCACGGCATCGCGGTGTTGCGCTTCGATTTCACCGGGTTGGGCGGCAGCGAAGGCGAATTCGCCAATACGCATTTTTCCTCGAACGTGGACGATCTGGTCGCCGCCGCCAATCATCTGCGCAAGCTGCACGAAGCGCCGGCGATCCTGATCGGGCATTCGCTCGGCGGCTGCGCGGTGCTGGCGGCTTCGCACCGGATCGGCGAAGCGCGCGCGGTGGTGACGATCGCCGCGCCCTACGATCCGTCGCACGTGACCGGCCTGTTCAAGGATCATGTCGAGACCATTCGCGCGCAGGGCGAAGTGGAAGTGAAACTGGCCGGGCGGCCGTTCACGATCAAAAAGGAATTCCTCGACGACGTGGCCGAGAAGAAGCTGAGCGAATGCCTCGCTACTTTGCGCAAGTCGCTGTTGGTGTTTCATTCGCCGACCGATGAGTTGGTCGGCATCGACAACGCCTCACATATTTTTCAGGCCGCCAAACATCCGAAGAGTTTCGTCTCGCTTGCCGGCGCCGATCATCTGTTGAGCAAGAAGGCTGACGCGGTCTATGTCGCGAATGTGATCGCGGCCTGGGCGGGGCGCTATCTCGATCAGCCCGAAGTGATGACCGAGGAAGAAGTCGAAGTGGGCCTGGTGGTGGTGCGCGAAACCCACGGCGGCAAATTCCAGCAGGAGATTTTGACCGGCGGGCATCGGCTGCTCGCCGACGAGCCGGAGAAACTGGGCGGCCTCAATTCGGGGCCCGGCCCTTACGATTTTCTATTGGCGGGATTGGGCACCTGCACGTCGATGACGATAAGGCTTTATGCCGACTTCAAGAAAATTCCGCTGGAGAATGTGTCGGTGCGCCTGAGCCACGGAAAAATTCATGCGAAAGATTGCGAGACTTGCGAAACGAAAACCAGCATGGTCGATCGCATCGAACGCGCCATCACGCTGGAAGGCCCGCTCGATGCCGAGCAGCGCAAGAAGCTGATGGAGATCGCCGACAAGTGCCCGGTGCACAAGACGCTGGAATCAAAGATCGACATTCATACGGTCGAGCGCGCGGCGTGAATGTTTTCGCGCGGTAATGGCGGACTCGATCTCGCGCCGAAATTTTATTTTTTGTCCGGCCGGCGTTGAACGGCATGCGACTGCCCGCGTTGGTAAGGCGCGCAAAGCGCAAGCGGCCGGCACCGGCGGCTGGAGCAATTGATGCGCGAAATCCCGGAGCTTGCCGCCGACCTCGATGTCAGCACGCCCGGATCGGCGCATGCGTCGGCGCGGCACGCCGCGCCGGCGTCTACCGCGGCACCACCTCGCCGCGCCCGACATTGACGCGGTTCGCCTCAAGCGAGCCATCCGGCTTTTTAACCGCGCGGATGATGGCGACATGCGCGCCGGATTTCAACTCCGAGCGGTCGCCGACGACGTAGTTCAAGATCACCGCCTCCGGCGGCACGATGATTTTCTTTTCGCCATCTTTATATTTCACCGTCAGCACCGGACCCTCGACGCCGGCGACGGTCTCGGCCACCGCGCCATTGGTCATGGTGCTGTTGGGCCGATCCCAGGGGCGATGGCCATCGCCGAGCCCGCGCTGCACCGGGGCGAACACCGTCACCTGGATGGCGCGCTGGCTGCCGTCGGCCTGCGGCGTGGCGCCGACACCGATATAAGCACCAGTCTTGAGGTCGGCGAGCGCGCCCTTGGCGACGCCGAACACGGCGGCGTCGGCGGTCAGCGCCACCTTCGCCACGCCGAGCTTGTCGGTCTTGATCGACAGCACCGCGCCGTCGACGCTTTCAATCGTGCCGGCGACACGCAAAGCCGGCGGCTGTTGCGCGAAGGCCCCGCCGGTCAACAACGCCAGCAGCGCCAGCGCGACTACAAAACGCCCAGACATTTTATCCTCGCATCACATCGCGGGCGCGACATTGCGCCCGACATAAATGTTTTTGGCCAGCACCGAGCCGTCCGCCTCTTTGGAGGACGCCATGATGATGATCGACGTCCCGGCCTTGAGTTCTTCTTTCTTGCCCGGCGCGACCGACGCGATCACGGTATGCGTCGTAACCAGGATTTTCTTTTCGCCGTCCTTGTATTTCACCGTCAGCGTTTCGCCGTCCTTGGCCTTCACCGCGCTGGCAACGTAACCATTGGTCATGGTGCTGTTCGGCCGCGCGTCCCAACCGCCGTGACGGTCAGGTACGACGCCGCGCTGCGCCGGCAGGAAGATGTGAATCGAAAAAGCCTCGATGCTGCCATCCGGCTGCGGCACGCCGGCGATACCGATAAAGCTGTCGGTCTTGATGTCGTCGAGCGAGGCTTTCACCAGCGCGGCGACGCGCGCGTCGTCGGCCACCTTGACGTTGAGCATGGCACCGTCGCGAGTCTTGAGCGCCAGCATGGCGCCGTCGGCTTTCTCGATCTGGCCGCGAATGCGGGCCGGCTGTTGCGCGAAGGCGAAATTAGCCGCCAGCGCAAGCGCAATGGCCGCGGCGCCAATGGCCCGCAACGAAATATTCACAGGCGACATTATACCCTCCCCTGACGAAACCAGTATTCGTCAGGCGGTAAACCCCTCGCCGCGCTATTTATTCCCCGGCTTGCGCCCCGGCTTGCGCGGTGGCTTGGGGCCGAGACCGCGGCGCGCCTTGGCCTTGGCGACCGCCTTGTCTTCTGCCTTTTCCGGCGGCGCGGGCGGCGGCGCCGGCTGCAAATCAGCCTCGACCAGCGCGCGCAATTCCGCCGTCACCTCCGGCTTGACGCCAAACCACAACTGGAAGCCGCGCACCGCCTGATGCAACAACATGCCGAGCCCGTCGGCGGTGCGCAGGCCGCGCTCGCGCGCCGCCGCCAACAGGCCGGTGGTGAGCGGCGCATAGACCAAATCGCTGACCACCAGCGAATCCGGACAGCGCAGATTGATCTCGAGCGGCGGCTCACCGACCATCCCCAGCGTGGTCGTGTTGGTCAGTAATCCGCAGCCGCCAAGCAGGCCGGTGATTTCGTTCCAGCGGGTAGGCAAAACGCGCGCACCGAATTGCTTGGCCAGCGCCTCGGCGCGCGCGAGCGTCCGGTTGACGACGTAAACGCGCTGCACGTCGCGCTGGATCAGCGCGAACACCACGGCGCGCGCGCCGCCGCCGGCGCCGAGCACCATCGCGCTTTCCAGCCCGCGGTCCCAGCCCGGCGTCGCCGTATCGAGATTGGCAAGAAAGCCTTCGACGTCGGTATTGGTCGCCCGCAGCGTGTCGCCGTCGAGCCACAGCGTATTGGCGGCGCCGACCGATTTGGCGCGCTCATCCGGTTGCGCCACTTTGAGGACGCGCTGCTTGTGCGGCACCGTGACGTTGCAGCCGACATAGCCGCGCTCGCGCAGATGCGTGACGAAGTCCGTGAACTGTTCGGGCGGCACGCCTTCCTTGCGGTATTCGGCGTTGAGGCCGTACTGCTTGATCCAGTAATTGTGGATGAGCGGCGAGCGCGAATGACCGACCGGCCACGCAACGACGCAAGCCGCCTTGCGCTCGTTGCTTTGCTTTTCCTTGCCGTCGTCGCTCATATCTCGGCCACGACCGTGTTGCGCAACGTACCGATCTCCGGCACCGCGATTTCAATGGTGTCGCCCGCCTTCAGCCAGATCGGCGGATCGGTGCGCGAAAGCTTGATCGGCGTTCCGGTGACGATGATATCGCCGGCTTTGAGCGTCATGAAGGTACTGACATAAGCGATCAGGTCTGCGAACGACTTTATCATGCTGGCGGTGGTGTCGTCCTGCGTCACCGCGCCGTTGATCTTGACGGTGATATGCAAGGGCTTGGTCAGATCGATCTCGTCCGAGGTCACCATCCAGGGCCCGATGCTGCCGGTGCGCTCCCAGTTCTTGCCTTGTGTGACATTGAACTTGCCGTGGCGAATCCAGTCGCGGATGGTGCCCTCGTTGCAGAGTGTGACGCCGGCGACATGCGACAAAGCGTCGGCCTGCGCGATGCGGCGGCCGGGCTTGCCCATCACCAGTGCGATCTCGCCCTCGTAATCGAGTTGCTCGGATTCCGGCGGCAGCAGGATCGGACCGAGATGCGGCGACAGCGAATTGGGCACGCGGTAAAACATGCTGGGATATTTCGGAACGTCCTGATCGCCGTAATCGGCATTGCGGTTTGCATAATTAATGCCAATACACAGAATTTTTTCAGGCGCCGTAACCGGTGCCAACCATTCCACTTCCGAAGCCGGATAATCGGGGCGCACCCCGCGCACGGCATCGCGCGCGGCCGCCAGTCCATCGCCGCGCAGCAATTCGAGCGCGCTGGCAAAGCGCGGCAACAGCCGCGTTTTCAGATCTACCACGCCGAGGGTCTCGCCCTCGCCCACCACGGCGCCGAAGCTCTCGCGCCCACGCACATTGAAGCTGGCCAGTTTCATCGTCTATCCGGGCTCCCGGTCTTGCAGGCTTGGTATCGCGTCCGCGCCCAAGGGCGCGGTTTCGGTTTGGCGCAGAGCGGCATGGATCGGGCGGCGGTTCGCGGTTATGCTCGGTGGCCCGCGAGCCATGTATTCCGCGCGCGGCGCGCCGTCAACGCCAGGAAAACCTCAAGGCTGGAGCAGCATGCCGCATATCATTGCCGAATATTCAGCCAATTTGGAGGATCGCCTCGACGTGCAGGGCCTGATCGACGATTTGCACCGGGCGGCGGTCGACAGCGGCGTGGCGGAACTCGTCGCCATCCGCACCCGTGCCGAGCGACGCGAGAATTTTCGCGTCGCCGACGGCAATCCGGCCAATGGCTTTGTCCACATCGTCGCGCGGCTGCGCGTCGGCCGGCCCGAAGAAAAACGAACGGCGCTCGGCCAGGCGTTGCTCGCGGCGGCCGACAAGCGGCTTACCGATGTATATCCGGGCCATCCGATCGGTCTCACGGTCGAAATCCACGAGATCGACCACATGACCTTCCGCCGCAACACGCTGCGCGAACGCGCGGCAACGCCCGCGTAAGCGACGATGCCGGTCCGTCCGCCCAATCATACGCCGCCATTTAACGTCGTGCGCGCCAGCCACGTCGAATTCGGCGTGCGCGACCTCGCAAAATCGCGCGCTTTCTACGTCGACTGCCTTGGGTTTGTCGTCACCGCCGAAGACAAGCAGGCGCTTTATCTGCGCGGGGTCGAGGAGCGCAATCACCATTCGATCGTGCTCAACCGCTGCGAGGATGTGCGCGTCGACGCCATCGGCTTCAAGCTGGCGAGCGAAGACGACCTCGACCGCGCCGCGTTCTATTTCGCGCGCAAGGGTCTGCCGACCTCGTTTCCGGAGGTGCCGCATCAGAGCCGCACGCTGCGTACGGTCGACGCGGTCGGCATGCCGATCGACTTCTATGCGCGCATGGAGCAGAGCGAAAGCAAGCTGCGCCAATATGCCGAATATAAAGGCGCGCGCATCCAGCGCATCGACCATATCAATTGCTTCACGCCGGACGTGCAAGCCTCGTACGATTTCTACACCGACATCGGATTCCGCCTGACCGAATACACCGAGACCGACGGAGACGACGGCAAGCTATGGGCGGTGTGGATGCACCGCAAGGGCAATGTGCACGACCTCGCCTTCACCAATGGGCGCGGGCCGCGCCTGCATCACATCGGCGTCTGGACCGCCGGCGCGCTCGACATTCTGCACATCTGCGACGTGATGGCTTCATCCGGCTTTCTGCCCAATATGGAACGCGGGCCGGGGCGCCACGGCATTTCAAACGCCTTCTTTCTTTATGTGCGCGACCCGGACGGCCACCGCGTCGAGCTATTCACCTCGGATTATCTCACCGTCGATCCCGATTTCGAACCGCTGCGCTGGTCGCTCACCGATCCGCAACGGCAGACGCTGTGGGGCCATCCGGCGCCGAAGTCCTGGTTCGAGGAAGGAAGCGCTTTCGTCGGCGTGGCCGTGCGCGAGCCGGTGCTGGCGGCGCAGCCCATTGTTGCAAGGTAACGATGAAAACGATTTTTATGGACTGTAACGATCAACTCGCGCCGGTCTGGCAGATGATCATCAAGCCGGACGACCCGAAGATCGACGTCAACACAACACCGTTCGCGCGCGACGAACTGCCGCTGGTGCTGGCCGGCTACGACATCGCCATCGACGATCACTCCTATATGCCGACCGAACTGGTCGACCGTTGCAAGCAGCTCAAGCACATCGTGTTTCTCGGCACCGGGCCGGCGAGCTACATGAATGTTGGCGAGATCAAAGCGCGCGGCATCAAGGTGCACATCATCAAGGGCTATGGCGACACCGCGGTCGCCGAGCATTCGATCGCGCTGATGGTGGCGGCGGCGCGCGACGTGGCGCGCATGGACCGCGGCATCCGCGCCGGAACCTGGACTCCGCACGAAGGCATGCAGTTGAAAGGCAAGACGCTGGGCGTAATAGGCCTCGGCGGCATCGGCCGCGAAGTCGCGCGCATCGGCGCCGGCATGGGCATGAACGTCATCGGCTGGAACCGCACCCCGCACGCCGACAGCAAGGTACCGCTGGTCGACATCGATACGCTGCTGGCGAAATCCGACGTGGTGTCGATGAACCTGACGCTCGGCGACGAGACGCGTGGCTTCCTTACGCCCGAGCGCATCGGGCGCATGAAGAAGGGTGTCATCTATGTCAACACGGCGCGCGGAGCGCTCGCCGACGAGGCCGCGCTGATCGCCGCGCTCCAGTCCGGCCACATCCGCCATGCCGGGCTCGATGTCTTCCACGAAGAGCCAATGAAGGCCGATCATCCGCTCGCGCAATTGCAAAACGTCACGCTCACCGCGCATGCCGGCTTTCGCACGCTGGAGGCATCGATGACGCTGTTGCGGCGCGCGGTGGATATTGTGAAGATGCTCGTCTAGTAATATCCCGGCGTTTGGCCGCCATCGAGCGCGATGGCCGTGCCCTGAATATGCCGGCCCTTGGCGCCCGCGAGAAACACCGCCAGTTCCGCCACGTCCTCCGGCTGGCCGATGCGGCGCAGGCCGATCTTGACGAGGCCCTCCTCGCGTACCTGCTCGACCGTTTTGTTCTGCGCCTTGGCGAACTGCTCCTGCAATTGTACGATGCGGTCGGTCTGCGTCTGGCCGGGATGGATGACATTGACGTTGACGTCGTCCTTGTTGCCCATCGCGGTGAGACCCTTGGCGAAATTCGCCATCGCCGCGTTGACCGCGCCGCCGATGAGGAAATCCGGTCCCGGCGTGCGCGCCGCGCCGCCAACAATGTTGATGACGCTGCCGTGCGTTTCCTTGAGCAGCGGCCAGAACAGCCGCGTCAGCCGCACGGCGCCAAAAAACTTCAAGGCGAAGCCGTCGGTCCAGGCCTCGTCGGGCAGTTCGAAAAATTTGCCGCCTTTGGTGGCGCCGGCATTGTTGACTAGTACGTCGCAGCGGTTGAAGCGCGCTTTCACCTGGTCGAATACCTGCTGGCAGGCCTCAAGTGTGCGCAGGTCGCCGGCAATCGTCATCGCCTCCGGTCCGCCGGCGGCCTTTACGGCTTTGGCGCCTTCGGCGAGATTGGCGGCGCTCGCCGCCGCCAGCACCGTCTGCGCGCCCTCGCGCGCGAAGACGACCGCGATTGCCCGCCCGATGCCGCGGCTGCCGCCGCTGACCACGACGACTTTTCCAGCGAATTCTTTTGCCATTTGTCATCCCCCGACGTGACCGGACCGGTCTTATACGCGGCCCCCACGAACACAGCGAGCCGGTATTGAGCGCATTGACCCCGGCCGTTTCCCGGTCACAATACGAAAAAATTTGGGAGGACGCCCAGCGTGAAACCGGCGCCGTTTGCGTATCACAAAGCGCGGAACATTGACGAAGCAGTGGCGCTGCTGGGCGAGTACGCCGATGCGCGCCTGCTCGCCGGTGGGCAGAGCCTGATGGCCACATTGAATATGCGGCTGTCGGCGCCAAGCCTCCTGATCGACATCAATAGGATAGAGGGGCTCGACGGCATTGCGTTGAAAGCGGGTGCGGTGGAAATCGGCGCTTTGGCGCGACACACGGCGGCCGAACGCTCCGACGTTATCGCGCAACATGCGCCGTTGATCGCGCGCGCCATGCCCTTCATCGGTCATCCGGCCATTCGTAATCGTGGCACTTTGGGCGGCTCGATTGCCTTTGCCGATCCGGCGGCGGAGTTACCGGCCTGCCTCCTGGCGCTCGACGGCGAAATCGACGCGGTAGGCCCAAAGGGCAAGCGCACCATCAAGGCTGGCGATTATTTCAAAGGACTTTATGAGACGGCGCTCGGGCCGCAGGACGTGTTGACCGCCATACGCGTACCGGCCGCCGAAAAAGACACGCGCGTCGGCTTTGCCGAACTGGCGCGGCGGCATGGCGACTACGCCATTGTCGGACTGGCAGCGAGCGCACGCGCCGACGGCAAAGGATTGAAAAACGTGCGGCTGGCCTATTTCGGCGTCGGCAATACGCCGTTGCGCGCAAAGAAATCCGAAGCGGCGTTGGCGGGCGGCGATATCGATGCCGCCCTGGCCGCGCTCGATCTCGAACCGAACGACGACATTCAAGCGACCGGCGCTGTCAAAAAGCATCTCGCCGGCGTGCTGCTACGCCGGGTCGCCGCGCAATTGATGGAGGCGGCGTGATGGCCGATACCGCTTTGGACATTACCCTCACCGTCAATGGCGAGCCCGTCAGCGAGCGCGTCGAGGCGCGCAAGTCACTGGTCGATTTCGTGCGCGACGATCTGGGGCTCACCGGCAGCCATGTCGGTTGCGAACATGGCGTCTGCGGCGCCTGCACCATGCGTGTCGACGGTGAGATCGTGCGCGGCTGTCTGATGCTGGCGGTGCAATGCGATGGTGCGAAAGTCGAAACCATCGAGTGTCTTTCGGACTCAGGTGAAGTCGCCGATCTACAAACCGCGTTCGAACAGCGCAACGCGCTGCAATGCGGCTATTGCACGCCCGGCATGCTGACGGCGGCGCAGGATATTCTCAAGCGCGCAAGCGAAATCAAAAGCGTGCCGAGCCGCGACGAAATCCGCGAACACATCTCCGGCAATTACTGCCGCTGCACCGGCTATCACGCCATCGTCGACGCGGTGGAAGCGGTGGCAAAAGCGCGCGCGGGAGCGAGCAAATGAAAATCACCGAGGACTCCCCGCCTGTCCTTTCCGCGCTCGACCGCCCGAACTCCTATATCGGCCGCTCGGTGCCGCGGCCGAACCTGCACCGGCTAACGCAGGGGCGCGGGCAATATGTCAGCGATGTCACGCTGCCGCGCATGGCGCATGTCGCCTTTGTGCGCTCGCCGCACGCGCATGCGCGCATCAAGTCGATCAACGCCGCCGCCGCCAAAAAAATGCCGGGCGTGATCGCTGTTGTCACCGGCGCGGAATTGTCGAAAGTGATGACGCCCTGGGTCGGCGTGCTCACCCATCTCAAGGGCCTGAAATCCGCTCCGCAATATGCCATCGCCATCGACCGCGCCTGCTGGCAGGGCGAGGCCGTCTGCGCGGTGGTGGCAAAGACGCGGGCACAGGCCGAAGACGCCTGCGAACTCGTTGATATCACCTATGAGCCCCTGCCCGCCGTCACCGATCCGGAAACCGCGCTCGACGCCAAGACGCCGGTGATCCAGCCGGACCTCGGCGACAATCTTTGTTTCGAACGCAAGCTCGAGGTCGGCGAAGTCGACAAGGCTTTCGCCGCGTCGGACGAAGTAGTCGAGACTACCTTTATATTCGGCCGTCACACCGGCGTGACCACCGAGCCGCGCGCCATCGTCGCCGACTGGAACGAAGGCGAGCAGCGCATGACCGTATACCAGGGCACGCAGGCGCCGCATATGATGCAGAACCTGTTCGCCAAGCATCTCGATCTGCTGGAATCGCAGGTGCGCGTGCTGACCAAGGATGTCGGCGGCTCCTTCGGCATCAAGGTGCACACTTATGCCGACGAGATGGCGACGGTAGCGCTGTCGAAGCTGCTCAAGCGCCCGGTCAAGTTCGTCGCCGACCGGATCGAAAGTTTCGTCACCGACATTCATGCCCGCGACCATCGCATCAAGGCCAAGATCGGCGTCAAAAAAGACGGCACCATCACCGCCTTCGAAATCGACGACTTGACCGGCATCGGCCCCTACTCGGTCTATCCGCGCACCTCCGGCATCGAGGCGAACCAGGTCGTGAGCCTCACCGGCGCGCCCTACACCTGCCCGAACTACCGCGCGCAGGCGCGCGTGGTCTTTCAGAACAAAAACGTGATGTGCCAATACCGCGCCGTCGGCCATCCGATTGCCGTTGCCGTCACCGAAGGTCTGGTCGAACTCGCCGCCGCCAAAATCGGCATGGACCCGCTTGAAATCCGCCGGCGCAATCTGTTCGCCGACGATGCTTATCCGGCGCAGACTGCCTCCGGCCTCAAGCTGGAGGCGCTGTCGCATCACGAAGCGCTCGCGCATCTCGACTCGATGATAAACTATGCCGGCTTGCGCGCCGAGCAGAAGGCACTGCGCGACAAAGGCATCTATCGCGGTATCGGCTTCGCCAGCTTCATTGAAGTGACCAACCCATCGGCGGCGTTCTATGGCGTCGGCGGCGCCAAGATCACGTCGCAGGACGGCGCCACCGTCAAGCTCGACGCGCAGGGCGCTATCACCATCCATTCCGGCGTCACCGAACAGGGTCAGGGCGCGGAGGCCGTGCTGGCACAATGCGTCGCCTCATCGTTCGGCGTGTCGATGGACCGCGTGCGCGTCGTCACCGGCGACACCGACAATACGCCCTATGGCGGCGGCACCTGGGCCTCGCGCGCGGCCGGCATCGGCGGCGAAGCGGCCTGGCAGGCCGGCAAGGCATTGCGGGAAAACGTGCTGGCGGTCGCCGGCGCGATGTTGCAGGCGCAGCCGGGCACGCTCGATATCCGCAACAGCATCGTGGTCGATAAATCAACCGGCACGGAACGTCTGCCGCTCGAGGAACTGGCGCGCGTCGCCTATTTTCGGCCCGACACGCTGCCGCCCGGCTTTCAGGCCGAACTGATGGCGACGCGCCATTATGTGCCGCGTGCGTGGCCCTTTGCGTTCACCAATGGCATTCAGGCGAGCTATCTCGAAGTCGACATCGACATCGGTTTTGTCAAACTGCTCAAACACTGGTGCGTGGAGGATTGCGGCACCATCATCAATCCGCAACTAGTCGATGAACAGATTCGCGGCGGCGTGGTGCAAGGCATCGGCGCCGCGTTGTTCGAGCAGTGTCTCTATGACGAGCGCGGACAGATGCTCAACGGCAACATGGCCGATTATCTGGTGCCGATGGCAGTGGAAATGCCGGACATCGAATGCGGCCATTGCGTTTCACCGACCGCCGATAGCGAACTCGGCGCCAAGGGCGCGGGCGAAGCCGGCACCGCCGGGGCGCCGGCCTGCGTGATGAACGCGATCAACGACGCGCTGCGGCCCCTGGGCGCGCAGCCGCTGACGGATATGCCGTTTACGCCGGGAAAGATTTTGCAGGCGCTGGGGAAGGTTTAGCGGTTGCCCTTCCCTCCCCCGCAAGCGGGGGAGGGAAAAGCAAAATCAAAACTTGATCATGTCGAATTTGGTCAGCGTCACCATTTTCGAAAACACAGGGCCGTGAGCCAAGTGCCAAGCCGTATATTGCTCGGAATAGAGATCGACCGACGACATACCGTCGACCGGAACGACGACCTTGAACTTCCTCAGTCCTGCGCCGGTTGCGGTATGCATCACGCCGCCATGCGCCAGCGTTCCCACCACGATCACTGTGGCGATGCCCTTGTCCTTGAGGATTTTCTCCAGGTCGGCGTTGACGAACTTGTCCGGTCCCGATTTCACCAGCGGCTCGCCGTCCTTCGGCTTCAGCACGTCGAGAATATCCGGCGAATTACCGGTCGGCCCGAGCGAATAGATGACGGCCACACCTTTGGCGCGCGCTTCCGCCAGAAATTTTTCGACATGGGGCACGGTTTCTCCGCAACGAGGCCGGACGTTGCAGGTTTGCTTGACCATATCGATGATAAGCAAAGCGGTCGTTTTGGTGTCGACCGTGACCGGCTTGAGGGCAGGCGCCGACGGCACCTTCACATTCGCCCATTCGTCGATGATATTACCCGCCGACGCTGCGGCAATTCCGGCGGCCATTGCGGCGGCCATTGCGGCGGCGAATGCAAACGCTGCGATCATATTTCGGTTCATGAAGATCCTCCCTTGATCGATAACCGGCACTGACGGCTGGTTTGTTCCGGATCATGCGCAAGCTCCGCCCATCCTGTCAAAGCTTGCCATACGGCATCCCGCTTGATGTAACACCGGCCTGCGTCCAATATTGCGGCTGAAAAACGAAAAGCCAAAAAGGAAACGTGATCCATGAACATCAAGGTCGGCCTGAAGGCCATCGCCGAGGCCTCCGAAAAACTGTCGAACTGGGGCCGCTGGGGCAAAGACGACCATATCGGCACGCTCAACCACATCACGCCGGAACATATCGTCAACGCGGCCAAGCTCGTCAAAACCGGCAAGGTGTTCGCGCTTGGCATTCCGCTCGACCGCACCGGCCCGCAGACCGGCCTGTTCGGCGGCCGCTTCAACCCGATCCACCAGATGCTCGCCACCGGCACCGATGCCGTCGCCGAACGGCAGGACTGGAACAAGATTCGCTACGCCGACGACACGCTGATGCTGTGCGTGCAGGGCGCCACGCATTGGGATGCGCTCGGCCACATCTTCTACGAGGACAAGGCCTATAACGGCCACGATGCCCGCAAGATCGACGCCCGCGGCCTGTCTGTGCTCGGCATCGAGCATTCCAAGGATAAGATGGTCGGACGCGGCGTGCTGCTCGACATCGCTCGTTTTCGCGGCGTGAAATGGATGCAGGACGGCGAGAGCATCTCGAACGAGGAACTCGACAAATGCGCCAAGGCGCAGAACGTCATCATCGGCAAAGGCGACTTCGTGCACGTGCGCACCGGGCAGATGGAACGCTGCCTCGCCGAGGGTGAATGGGGCGGCTATGCCGGCGGCGACGCGCCCGGCGTCCAATTCGAGAATTGCTATTGGTGCCAGGAAAAGGAAATCGCCGCGCTCTGCATGGACACCTGGGGCTGCGAGGTGCGGCCGAACGAAACCACGGAAGCCAACCAGCCGTGGCACTGGGTGGTGATCCCCGCCATGGGCCTGTGCATGGGCGAGATTTTTTATCTCAAGGAACTGGCCGAGGATTGCGCGGAGGACGGCGTCTACGAATTCTTCTTCTCCGGTCCGCCGCTCATCATCACCGGCGCCACGGGCTCACCGCTCAATCCGCAGGCGATTAAATAAGCACTTATCCCTCCCCGTCTTCGGGGAGGGTGGCGAGCCATAAGCGCGTTTACGCGCGTCTTCGACGCGCTATGGCGAGCCGGGTGGGGTCTATTGTTAAGAGTGCCCCACCCGGCTGCTCGCTAACGCTCGCAGCCACCCTCCCCTTTCAGGGGAGGGATTAGAAAGTAAGGAGACCATCATGCCCCGTCACCTCAAGCGCGGAATGGACGCCGGCGCGATCGAAGAAGCCGACGCCAAGGTGCGCCAGACCGTCGAGGCCATTCTCGCCGAGGTGAAGGCAAACGGCGATCAGGCGATCCGCGACCTGTCGAAGAAATTCGACAACTGGGAGCCGAAGGATTTCAAGCTGACGCCGCAGCAAGTCGAGAAGGCCATCGCGCAGGTGCCGAAGCGTGACTTGGAGGACATCAAGTTCGCGCAGGCGCAAGTGCGCAACTTCGCGCAAAAGCAACGCGACAGCATGCAGGACATCGAGGTCGAGACCCTGCCCGGCGTCGTGCTCGGCCATAAGCACATCCCGGTAAACGCCATCGGCTGCTATGTGCCGGGCGGGCGTTATCCGATGGTGGCCTCGGCGCATATGTCCATCGTCACGGCCAAGGTTGCCGGCGTGAAGCGCATCATTGCTTGCGCGCCGCCGTTCAAGGGCGGGCCGCATCCGGCGATTGTCGCGGCCATGCATTTCGGCGGCGCCGACGATATTTATGTGCTTGGCGGCGTGCAGGCGGTGGCGGCGATGGCGCTCGGCACCCAAACAATCGCGCCCGTGGATATGATCGTCGGCCCCGGCAATGCCTATGTGGCGGAAGCCAAACGCCAACTGTTCGGCCGCGTCGGCATCGATCTGCTCGCCGGCCCGACCGAAACGCTGATCATTGCCGATGACTCGGTGGACGGTGAAATCTGCGCCACTGATTTGCTAGGCCAGGCCGAGCATGGCCCGACCACGCCGGCGGTGCTGATCACCAATTCGGAAAAACTCGCGCGCGAGACCATGAGCGAAGTCGAGCGTCTGCTCACCATCCTGCCGACGGCGGAAATCGCGCGGCAGGCCTGGAACGACAACGGCGAGGTCATCGTCTGCGACAGCTACGAAGAGATGGTGAGCGAGGCCGACCGCGTCGCCTCCGAGCACGTGCAGGTAATGACGCGCGATCCCGATTTTTTCCTCAACAATATGAAGAACTACGGCGCGCTGTTTTTAGGCCCCCGCACCAATGTCGCCTATGGCGACAAGGTGATCGGCACCAACCACACGCTGCCGACCAAGAAGAACGCGCGCTTCACCGGCGGGCTCTGGGTCGGCAAGTTTCTCAAGACGTGCACCTATCAGAAGGTGCTGACCGATGAGGCTTCCACCATGATCGGCGAATACTGCTCGCGGCTTTGCATTCTGGAAGGCTTCGTCGCCCATGCCGAGCAGGCTAATGTTCGCGTGCGCCGCTATGGCGGCCGCAACGTGCCCTACGCACAGGCGGCGGAATGATTTGCTAATCCCTCCCCCACTTGGGGGAGGGTGGTCGCCAAAGGCGACCAGGTGGGGAGCTAGACAATGACCCCACCCGGCTGCTCGCTTCGCTCGCATCCACCCTCCCCTTTCAGGGGAGGGATAAGAAAGCATACGCTGCATGGTTGTTGAATTGACCAACACCCCCTCCTTTCGTCTCGACGGCATGCGCGCGCTGGTGACCGGCGCGGGACGCGGCATTGGGCTCACCGCCGCGGCGGCGCTGGCGGACGCCGGCGCGGCAGTGACGCTCGCCGCGCGCACGTCGAGCGAAATCGAGGAGGCCGCGCAAGCGATCCGCGCGCGCGGGCATGAGGCCGACGCGCTCACGCTCGATGTCACTGACATCGAAGCGGTGCGCCAGGCGCTGGCCGCGCGCGCGCCCTATCAGATACTGGTCAACAATGCCGGCATGAACCGTCCGGCTATGCTGACCGAGGTGAAGGTGGAAGATTTCGACGCCATCATGGGGCTGAACGTGCGCGCCGCGTTCTTCATGGCACAAGCGGTGGCTAGCCGCCTGGTCGAGGAAAAACTTTCCGGCTCGATCATCAATATCTCATCGCAGATGGGCCATGTAGGCGCCGCGCGCCGCACGGTTTATTGCGCGTCCAAGCACGCGATGGAAGGCTTCACCAAGGCGATGGCGATTGAATTGGCTCCCCACAACATCCGGGTCAATTCGCTCGGGCCGACATTCCTCGAAACGCCGATGACCAGACCGTTTTTCGAGAACAAAGCTTTCCGCGACGAGGTCCTGTCCAAGATCAAGCTCGGCCGGCTCGGGCAATTGGAAGAACTCACCGGCGCGATTGTGTTTCTCGCCAGCAAGGCGTCGTCGCTGATGACCGGCTCGGCGCTGGTGCTGGATGGCGGCTGGACGGCGGAGTGAAGTTATCCCTCCCCTGAAAGGGGAGGGTCCGGCGCGCATGCGCCGGGGGTGGGGTCATTCTTAACATTAACAGCGCCCCCACCCGGCTCGCTGCGCTCGCCACCCTCCCCCGCTTGCGGGGGAGGGATAAGAATCAAAACAACTTCTTCAACACCTGCGGATTAAGACAACTGACCGGCGGCTTGCCTTCGATCAGCGCAATGCAGTTGTCCACCACCACATTCGCCATGCCCTCGCGCAATTCCAGCACGCCGGAACCGAGATGCGGCGTCAGCACCACATTCGGCATCGCAATGAGATCGGGCGAAACCTGCGGCTCGTGTTCATAGACATCGAGCCCGGCGCCGGCGATTTTCTTATCCTTGAGCGCGCGCACCAACGCGGCCTCGTCGATCACCGGACCGCGCGAGGTGTTGACGATAAAGGCCGTCTTCTTCATCAGCGCGAATTGCGCATCGCTCATCAGGTGACGCGTCTGCGGCGACAATTGCGGATGCAGCGAGACGAAATCCGCTTGGCGCAGCAGATCCTCGAAGCTGCGATATTCCGCGCCGAACTTCTTTTCTTCCGCTTCCGGCAGGCGGCGTGGATCGGAATAAATGATCTTCATGCCGAAGCCGCCGCCGCGTCGCCCCACCGCCTGCCCGATGCGGCCGAAGCCGACCAGGCCGAGCGTTTTGCCGCTCACCGCGTAACCGGCGAGATGGTTCGACTGCGAGCCCGGATAAACACCCTGCCGGAACAATCTGTCACCCAGCGGAATGTTGCGCGCGACCGCCAGCAGAAGGCCGAAGGCGATGTCGGCGGTGGCGTCGGTAACGATGGCCGGAATGTTGGTCACCGGAATGCCGAGTTCGGTCGCGGCTTGAAGATCGATGCGGTCCTGCGTGATGTTCATCGACGACACCGCCTTCAGCTTCGGATTGGCGGCGAGCACGTCGCGGTCGACGGTGTCGTGCAGCAAGGACAGGAGAATATCGGCGCGTTTGACGGCTTCGATCAGCTTGTCCTTCGGCAGAACCTGGCTCGAATCCGGATTGACCTCGACCTCGGCCACGGCGCGCAGACGCGCCAGCGCACTCTCGGCAATCGGCTGAGTGACAAAGATACGCGGTCTGCTCATGCTTATATCTTTGCCTTGATCGCAGCGTTGACCTTGGGCATCACTTTTTCAGCCAGCAGCACCATCGAGCGGCGGCCGAGCGCCGGGTCCTGCCAGTCCTTGCCCGCATACAAGAGCGTGCCGAAATCGCCGACCGTCTCGCGATACTTCAGCAGCTCGTCGGCAACCTTGTCGGGCGTGCCATAGGTGATGAGCGCATCGCAAATCGTTTCGAGCGTCACCTCGTCGTCGGGCTGGTCGCGCCGCGTCTTGAACAGCTCGATGCGGCCGTTCATCTTCAGCTTGGTGTAGAGCTGCTTGTAATAATAGACGTAAGGCCCGTCCGGGTCGGTGGCATAGGCCTTCGCCGTTTTCTCATCGTCGGCGACAAAGATCGAACGCGCCACGCGCCAGTTCGCCGCCAGTGCCGGCCGTCCCACCCGCTCGCAACCCTCGACATATTTCGGCCAGTGGCTCTTCACCCATTGCGGCATCAGGAAGTTGGCCGAGATCGGATCCCAGCCGCGCGCGGCCGCTTCCGTCACGCCCTTGGAGAACGGCGCCACGGCGGTGACGACGATGGGCGGGTGCGGACGCTGCAACGGCTTGGCGATGAAGCCCTGCCCGAGATCGGGAAGATATTGCCGCTCGACGCTGATGTTCCAGTATTTGCCCTTGAGATTGTAAGGCGGATCGTTCGCCCAGATTTCCAGCACCTGGTTGATGGCTTCGAGAAACATCTCGTTGCGGTTGGCATCGAGATTGCCGAACAGTTCAGCGTCGGACAGCAAACCGCCCGGGCTGATGCCGAACAAAAAGCGGCCGTCGAGCAGATGATCGAGCATGGCGATCTGCGAGGCCACCGCCGCCGGGTGCGTATTCGGCATATTGATGGTGCCGGTGCCGAGTTTCATCGTCTTGGTCGCGTGCGCCAGCGTGGCGATGAAGATGGCGCAGGAGGTGATGTTCTCGGCGCGGTCGGTCACGTGTTCGCCGACGTAACCCTCGGTAAAGCCCAGTTCGTCGGCGAGGATAAAAGCCTCGCGGTCCTCGCGCAGCGACTGCCGCCAGTCTTTCTCCAGCGGGTGAATGGGCATGGTGAAGAAGCCGAGATTCATCGTAGGTCCTTGTCTGCTTTTTTAGTTTACTTACACGCTGGCCGGCGCGCCCGGCTGCTTGAGCGGATGGGCGCGCGCAAAGGCATCGTTCTTGGCGCAGGCGGCGGCGATACGCGCCACCGTCGGGTAAGGCGCGAGATCGATCTTGAAGAAATTCGCGCCCGCCACCTGACTGGCGAGACAAATGTCGGCGATGGTGATCTGCTCGCCCTGACAATAAGTGCCGGTGTCCTTCTCGGTCGCAAGGTGTTCTTCCAGTCCAGCGAGCGCGGCGTTGTGCCAATGCTGCGCCCATTTGGCGACGCCGGCTTCGTCCACCTTGAACTCATGCGCCAAATATTCGCGCACGCGCGGCACGATCAGCGGATGACTATCGGCGGCGACGATCTGCGCCAGCCCGCGCACACGCGCACGCGCTTTCGGTTCTTTCGGCAGCAGCGGCGGGTTGGGATGCGTCTCGTCGATATATTCCAGGATAGCCAGCGATTCGAACAATGCCGGTCCGTCGCCGTCGACCAGCGCCGGCAGCGCCATCATCGGGTTGACCTCGCGGAATTTCGGGTCGCGCTGATGGCCTTTCATCAAATTGACCTCGATTACTTCCGCGTCCAGCCCCTTGAGATTGAGCGCGATGCGAACGCGATACGTCGCCAACGACCGCCAGAATGAAAACAGTTTCAACGCCGCCTCCCCTGTTACGCTTTTTACTTCTTCGCGCTTCTAAGATTTCTTCCCCGACCAATAGACCGCCTGTTCGGCGCCGTCGCCGCCGCCATGGCCGTTCCTGACCGCGTCCTCGAAACCGGCGAGCGCCGCCTTGGTCGCTATCATATCGGCGCCGAGCGACGTGCCGGCCTCGACCATCGTGCGCAGATCCTTCACTGCGTTCGCGATCGAAAACGTGGCCGGTCCCGGATCGCGACCGTCGAGCATGGCGACGATCATACCGGCGCGCATCTTCAGACCGTTATTGGCGCCGTTGCTCTCGACGAACAGATCGAGCAGCCGCTGCGGCGGCCAGCCGACCGAGCGCGCGATCGCGAAGGCCTCGCCGTAAGCCTGCCAAGCCACCATCAACGGCAGATTGATCGCAAGCTTCATTGCCGAGCCCGCACCGATCGGCCCGCAATGCTCGACCTTGCGGCAGAGATCGTTGAGGATCGGCAGCGCGCGTTCGGCGTCGGCCGGCTCCGCGCCCATCAATCCGAGCAACTTGCCTTGCCGCGCCGGCGTGGTGGAGCCGCCGACCGGGCATTCGATCAGCACCGCGCCCTTCGCCTTCACCTTCGGTGCCAGCGCCAGCTCGACCTTAGGCGGCACCGTGCTCATTTCGATCAGGAGCTTGCCCTTCACGTCGCCCGACAATAATCCATCCGGTCCGTTGTAGACCGCGTCGATCGCCGCTCCGTCGGTGAGGATGGTGAGCGCCGCCTCGACCGCGCTCGCAAGCGCGGCGGGAGACGCCGCCGTCTTGGCGCCGGCTTCGGTGAGCGGCTTCACTTTGGCGGGATCGCGATTCCACACGGTGACCTGATGGCCGGCCTCCAGCAGGCGCGCGGCGATGTTGCCACCCATCGCGCCCAGACCCGCTACGCCAATATGCATGTGTTCTCCCTCGCGCTTTACCGCTGACGATAGACGATTGCCGCTTGCCTTGAAAGCATAATGCACGCGACCCCACTCGACAGATGCGGGGGCGACCAATTAAGACGGCGACGGCATTTGCCAAAAAATTCGCATTGTCGAAATGGCGATGCCGTCACTGGGGAGAGTCGGGAACATGGCCGCGGCGAAGAAATTCAAAGGCACGGTCGGCGTCGTCGGCCTCGGCATCATGGGCGGCTCGTTCGCCCGCAATCTGGCGAAAGCCGGCTGGCGCGTGGTCGGCTACGACCCGAGCGCGCCGCGCCGGCGCGAGGCGCAAAGCGCCGGTGTTGAGATCGCGAAAAGCGCGGCCGAGGTCGCCTCGAAAGTACCGGTGCTGCTGACCAGCCTGCCCAAGCCGCAGGCTTTAATGGAAGTCGCGCGCGAAATCGCCGCCGCCAAGCTGAAGGCCAAGACCATCGTCGAAATGAGCACCTTCGCAATTTCAGATAAGGAAAAAGCCGAGCGTATCTTTGCCAAAGCCGGCCACAGCATGTTGGACACGCCGGTCAGTGGAACCGGGGCGCAGGCGCGGCGCGGCGACCTGGTGTTCTACGCCAGCGGCAGCCCGGCCATCGTCAAGAAGCTCAAGCCGATGTTCGAAGCTTTCGGCCGCAAGGTTTACGACGTCGGCGCCTTCGGCAATGGCAGCAAGATGAAATACGTCGCCAACCTTCTGGTGGCGATTCACAACGTCGCCTCGGCCGAAGCCATGGTGCTGGGCATGAAGGCCGGCCTGCCGCCGCAGGTGATTTTCGATCTGGTGCAGGCCGGCGCCGGCAATTCCCGCGTGTTTGAATTGCGCGCGCCGATGATGGTGAAGGGCAATTACGACGACGTCACCATGAAGATCGACGTCTGGGACAAGGACATGCAGGTGATCGGTGACTATGCGCGCAAGATCAAGGTTCCGGTGCCGATGTTTAATGCGTCGAAGCCCGTCTACCTCAAGGCGATGAAGTCCGGCCTCGGGGCTAAGGACACCGCCGCCGTCTGCGCCGTGCTCGAGAAGCAGGCGAAGGTCAAGCGCGGCAAGCGCGCCTGAATTTACGTCGTCATTCACCCTTGCGCTTGACCTACGCGCTTCGCTAGCCTCTCCCCAACGATAAAAAGACTCTTGGGAGGGGTCGAATGGCCGTGCTGCGTGAGCGCTCGGAGATCCGCGACAATATGCGGATCGACTGGAACGTACCGATCGCCATGGACGATGGCATCGTGCTGCGCGCCGATGTCTTTCGTCCGGTGAAAGAAGGCCGTTATCCGGTCCTCATCACTTACGGCCCCTACGCCAAAAATCTCGCCTTTCAGGACGGCTATCCGAGCGCCTGGCGCATCATGGCGGAAAAACATCCCGACGTGACCGCCGGCTCGACCAACAAGTACCAGAACTGGGAAGTGGTCGATCCGGAGAAATGGGTGCCGCATGATTACGTCTGCGTCCGCGTCGACTCGCGCGGCTGCGGCTGTTCCCCCGGCGTCATCGATCACTTTTCACCGCGCGAAACCAAGGATTTCTACGACTGCATCGAGTGGGCCGGCGTGCAACCGTGGTCGAGCGGCAAAGTAGGCCTCAACGGCATTTCCTATCTGGCGATGAATCAGTGGCACGTGGCGTCGCTACAGCCGCCGCATCTCGCCGCCATGTGCATCTGGGAAGGCTCGGCCGACTGGTATCGCGACATGACGCATCACGGCGGCATGCTGTCGACCTTCTGGGAAAACTGGTTCGACATGCAGGTCAAGACCGTGCAGTACGGCGCCGGCGAGCGCGGCGGCCGCAGCCGCCTGCATGGCGAATTGGTGTGCGGGCCGGAGACATTGAGCGAGGCGCGGCTTGCGCAAAACCGCGTCGACTTCGGTGGCCAAATTCTGGCGCACCCGCTCGACGACAAATATCACCGCGACCGCTCGCCGGTCTGGGACAAGATCAAGACGCCGCTGTTCTCCGCCGCCAATTGGGGCGGCCAGGGCCTGCACCCGCGCGGCAATTTCGAAGGCTTCGTGCGTTCGGCCTCAAAGGAAAAATGGCTGGAGGCGCACGGCATCGAACACTGGACGCATTTCTACACCGACTACGGGCGCGAACAGCAACTCGCCTTCTTCGACTATTTCCTGCACGGCAAGAAAACGAAATGGGCCAAGCAACCCAAGGTGCTGCTACAGGTGCGCCATCCGGGCGAGAAGTTCGTCGCGCGCGGCGAAGACGCATGGCCGATCACGCGTACTAGGTGGACGAAATTTTATCTCGATTCAAACGGCACCACGCTCAGCAGCAAGCCGCCCGCGGGAGCGGGCAAGCTCGACTTCGCCGCGATGGGCGATGGCGTCACCTTCCTGACGCCGGCGCTCACGCAAGACACCGAGGTCACCGGGCCATCGGCGCTCAAGCTATTCGTTTCATCGTCAACGAAAGACGCCGACATCTTCGTTATCCTGCGCGTCTTCACCGGCGACCTGAAGGAAGTCGTATTCCAGGGCGCCATCGATCCGCATACGCCGATCGCACAAGGCTGGCTGCGCGCCTCGCACCGCAAGCTCGACAAAAAACTGTCGACGCCGTACCGCCCCTACCACACCCACGACACGGTGCAGCCGCTCAGCAAAGGCAAGCCGGTCGAACTCGACATCGAAATCTGGCCCACCTCGATCCACGTGCCGGCGGGCTATCGCATCGGCCTCACGATCCGCGGCAAGGATTACGAATACGGCGGGGCCAGCGGCGGCAAGCTGTCGAACTTCAAGAACGAACTGACCGGCTGCGGCCCATTCCTGCACAACAAGCCGGAAGACCGCCCACCCGCCATTATCAACGGCACAACGACGCTGCACTTTTCACGTGCGAAGGCGCCCTACCTGCTGCTGCCCGTGATCCCGCCGAAAAAACAGGTAAATGCCAAAAAGCCCATCCTGCGTCAATAAAACGCAGCTCGCCGCGGCCCACGGGGAGACGCATCCTGCAAGCCCACAAAACGCGAGCCCGACGATTTAAGATGTTTCATCTTCTTCCGCCTCAGGTAGACTTTACCCAACCTTCGAAAACAGAAGGATCGGGGAGGAAATGAACACACAGTTCTGGTTGATCCAGGCGTTCAACGGCATTTCCTATGGCGCGCTGTTGTTTCTGATCGGCAGCGGCCTGTCGCTGATCTTCGGCGTCATGCGCATCGTCAACCTGTCGCATGGCGCTTATTTCCTGTGGGGCGGCTATATCGCGCTGTCGGTGATCAAGCTCACCGGCTCCTGGGCCTTGTCGCTGCCGGCGGCCGCGCTCGGCGTCGCGCTGATCGGCATCGTGATGGAGCGCCTCTTCCTGCGCTCGGAAGGTCTCGAATATCTGCGCACAGGGTTGATCGCGGCCGGCCTTGCCATTCTCGTCGCGCTCGCCGTCACCAGGCATTGGGCGGCGATTTTCGGGACCGGCTGGGTCGCCTTCATCGCCGTCACGGCGATCGCCGCGTTGGCCATCTTCGTGCTACTCCGCCGCATTTCGATCGTCCCGGTCGAGAACGACGTTCTGCGCCAGGTGCTGCTCACCGTCGGCTTCGCCTTTCTGTTTCAGCAGGCGGCGCTCGACATCTGGGGCGGCAATAACATGGATATCACCCCGCCCAACGAGCTCACGCGCAGCATCGTGGTCGGCGGCATGTATCTGCCGCTCTATCGCGTGTTCATGATCGCGATGGCGGTCGCAATCGGTATCGTGCTCTGGCTGGTGATGGAAAAAACCCGCATGGGCGCGACGGTGCGCGCCACCGTTGACGATGCGCAGATGGCGCGCGGCGTCGGCATCGACACCAACCGCATTTCCATGTTCATCTTCGCGCTTGGCGCCTTCCTGGCCGCGCTTGGAGGTGTGATCGGGGGCGCCTTCCTCGGTATCTATCCCGGTCTCGATTTCGAAATGCTGCCGCTCGCCTTCGCGGTCGTCATCATCGGCGGCATGGGCAGTCTTGGCGGCGCCGCCATCGGCGCGCTCGTGGTCGGCCTCGCCGACAACTTCGGTAAGGCGCTGCTCCCAGAGATTTCCTACTTTACGCTCTATGCGCCGATGGTTCTGATCCTGGCGATCAAACCGACCGGCCTGTTCGGAAGGGATTGAATCGAGCCCAATGGTGAGCCAGAAAGCCAAGAGCCTGATGGTGATCGTCGCGCTGCTGGCGCTCGCCTATATCATTCCGCATTCGACCTCCTTCATCGTCCTGCTGGCGACGCGCGCGCTGGTGTTTGCGATCCTGGCGATGAGCGTGGACATCCTGCTCGGCTTCACCGGCCTCGCTTCGCTTGGCCAGGCCGCCTATTTCGGCGTTGGGGCCTATCTGACCGCGATTCTGGCCGCCCGGTTTCATTTCGGGCTGGGATGGGATTTCTGGCTGGTCGTGCTGCTCGGAATGTTGCTGGGCGCGGCGCTGGCGGCGCTGTTCGGGCTGTTCGCCATTCGCGCCACCGGCGTCTACTTCCTGATGATCACGCTCGCGCTCGGCCAGTGCGTGTGGGGACTTGCCTATCGCTGGAATTCGCTGACCGGCGGCGACAACGGCATCAGCGTGACCGCCCGGCCGAGTTTCGGCCTCGACCTGGCCAATGAGCGGACGTTCTTCTTCCTGGTATTCGGCTTCTTCATCGTCAGTTTGCTGCTGCTCTATATTCTCGTGCGCTCTCCGTTCGGGCGCAGCCTCGCCGGCATCCGCGAGCGCGAACTGCGCATGCAGATCCTCGGCTACAATACCTGGCTGCACAAATACATCGCCTTTATCATCGCCGGCGCCTTCGGCGGTCTCGCCGGTGTGCTGTGGGCGCACACCAACGGCCTCGTCAGTCCGGAGACCGTGGTATTGACCACATCGGTCGACGCGCTGCTGATGGTCGTGCTCGGCGGCGCCGGCACGCTGGTCGGCGGCGCCATCGGCTCGGCGATCGTGTTCGGCCTGCGCGAATATCTCAGTACGCTGGTGCCCTGGTGGCAGTACGCGCTGGGAGGCGTCTATGTGTTGACGATTCTCTATTTGCCGACTGGATTGATGGGCATTCCAGCGCGCATCCGCCAAGCCGGACGCAGATCCGACAAGACCGGCAAGCCGGCCACCGTGGAAACATTGGCACCAACGCCTTCCTGACACACAAGGGAAGGTAAACACCAAGGAGGACGACAATGAAAGCATCGCGACGGAAATTGAGTCCCGCGCTCATGGGCGCCAGCCTCGTGCTGGGGCTGAGCATGAGCGCGCCGGCCCAGGCGGAAGAACTGCGTATCGGCTTCATCGCGCCGTTGACCGGCATCTTCGCCCAGATCGGCAAAGACATGGTCAACGGCTTCCAGATGTACCTGGATGAGCACCATGGCAAGCTCGGCGGCGCCGATGTGAAGCTCATCGTCGAGGACAGTCAGGGCAAAGCCGACGCCTCGGTCACCAAGGCTAAAAAACTGGTGTTGTCGGATAAGGTCAGTATGTTCATCGGCGGCCTTCTGGCCTCGACCGGCTACGCGCTCGCGCCGGTGAGCAACAGCGAGAAAACCTTGTATCTCGCCTCGGTTCCGGCGGCCGACGACCTGACCCAGCGTCAGCTCAGTAAATATCCGTATTTCTTCCGCACCAGTTGGACCAGTTCGCAACCGACCCATGCGATCGGTCAATGGGCCTGCGACCAGGGCTACAAGAAGGTCGTCACCATCGCCGCCGACTACGCGTTCGGCTACGAACAGGTTGGCGGCTTTCAAAAGGTATTCGAGGATTGCGGGGGTAAAGTAATCCAGAAGATCTGGCCGCCGCTTGGCTCCAAGGATTTCGGACCCTACATCCCCTCGATCAAGGGCGATGCCGACGCCATCTTCTCGCTGATGGTGGGCCCGATGTCGCTGCAATTCCCCAAGCAGTTACGCGGCGCCGGCAACAAGAAGCCGATCATCGGCGGTGGCACCAGCTATGACGAGTTCGTCCTGCCGTTCATGGGCGACGAAGTGATCGGCGATGTGTCGTCGCTGCAATACAGCGCCGCGCTGGAAACGCCGAAGAACGAAGCGTTTGTGAAAGCCTACCGCAAGAAGTACGGCAAGGTGCCGTCCTACTATTCGGAAAGCAACTACACCACGGCGGAGATTATCGACGTCGCGATGAAGAAGGCGGGCGGCAAATATCCCGGCGCCGAGAAATTCATCGAAATCATGTCGGCGCTCAAGTTCGAATCGGTGCGCGGTCCGATCAGCTTCGAGGACCGCAACCCGATCCAGAACATCTACATCAAGAAGGTCGAGAAGAAGAAGATGTTCGGCTATCCGAAGGACGAACTCTGGAACACCGTCATCAAGACCTATCCGAACGTCAGCCAGTACTGGACCTATGGCAAGGAGAAGTTCCTCAAGCAGCCGGTTTACAGCCGCGACTTCCCGCCCTGCAAGTACTGCCAATAAAACGCGAGGCGCCGGGGCTCTGCTCGGGGCCCCGGCAACTTTTTATGAGCGAGTTGGATATGAACGCTCCCATGAATGGCAGCGGCGTGAACGACGAAATCCCGGTCCTTGAATTAAAGGGCCTGTGCAAGAATTTCGGCGGCCTGCAAGCCACGCGCACGGTGTCGCTGCGCGTCATGGCGGGCGACCGCAAGGCCATCATCGGGCCGAACGGCGCCGGCAAGACCACGCTGTTCAATCTCATCACCGGCATCTATCCGGTGTCGTCGGGCCAGGTGCTGCTGTTCGGAAAGGATGTCACGCGCTGGCCGAGCCACCGCCGCACCGCCATGGGCATGGCGCGCACCTTTCAGGTGACGCATCTGTTCCCCAAGCTGACCGTGCTCGACAACGTGCTGCTGGCGATCAAGGGCCTGCGGCGAACGAAATTCGTGATGTGGCGCTTTCTGTCCTCCTATAAGGACGTTTACGACAAGGCCTATCACCTGCTTGAGCAAGCCGGCTTCCTCGACCGCAAGGACACCGAAGTGCGCAACCTGTCGCACGGCGAACAGCGCCAGCTCGAGATCGTGCTCGGTCTCGCCAGCGATCCGAAAATCCTGCTGCTCGATGAGCCGGCGGCGGGGCTGTCGTCCGGTGAATCGACCGAGATGGCGAAGTTTCTCATGCGGCTCGATCGGAAGCTGGCGATCCTGCTGATCGAGCACGACATGGACGTGGTGTTCGACGTCGCCTCGCAGATTTCCGTGCTGCATTTCGGCGAAATCCTGGAGACCGGCACGCCGGAGCAGATCCATTCCAGCGCCAAGGTGCAGGAAATCTATCTGGGGACGGACTAGCGCAAATGGCGATCCTAGAAGTCCAGGACATCCATACTTATTACGGCGACGCCTACGTGTTGCAGGGTCTTTCGCTGCGCATCGAGCAGGGTCAGATTCTCGGCCTGCTCGGCCGTAACGGCGTCGGCAAGTCGACGCTGGTCGGTTCGATTGTCGGTTTCAATCCGCCGCGGCGCGGCTCGATTATGTTCAAGGGCGAAGACATCACGCACACGTCTTCCTTCGAGACGGTGCGCTCAGGGATGGGCCTGGTGCCGCAAGGCCGCCGCGTGTTCCCGACCCTGAGCGTGGAGGAAAACCTGCTGGTGGCGCTGCGCAGTCCCGACCGCCATGGCTGGAGCCTGGCACGCGTCTACGCCCTGTTTCCGCGCCTCAAGGAGCGCCGCAACCAGCGCGCCAAGACGCTGTCGGGCGGCGAGCAGCAGATGCTGGCGATCGGACGGGCGCTGATGACTAATCCGGATTGCCTGATCATGGACGAACCCTCGGAAGGCCTGGCGCCGATCATCATCCAGGGCCTGTGGGAGGCAATCGAGCAGTTGAAGGAACAAGGCCTGTCGATTCTGCTGGTCGAGCAGAACGCGCATCTGGCGCTCAAGCTGGTCGATTATGTGCACGTCATGAGCAAGGGCCAGGTTGTTTTTTCCGGTCTGCCCGCCGACCTGCGCGCCAACGATCAGGTGAAGGCGAATTATCTCGGAATCTAGAAAAATCCGAGCGACTCGCAGCCTTTACCGGCCACGAAAACCTTGCGCACCTTGCGCGACGGCAGATCGACGACATGCACCGAACCATCGCCCTGGCAGGCGACGAATAAATCGTCGCCGCGAAACACCATGTCCATCGGCTGTTGACCTAGCATCAGCGTGTTCTGGTCCTCGAAGCCGCCGTAAAACATCGTCAGCGAATCGCCGCCGACCGCCGATACCGCCAGCACGCTGTAATCGTCATTATAGCGCGCGATCTGCGCCGGCTTGGGCGCGCCGTTGAGCGGGATGGTGCGCGTGACTTCGCCCTTTTCCGCGTCGATCAGGAAAATAACCGGGGATTCATCGCTGACCACCACGATAGTGCGGCTGTCCTTGCCGATGGTGATACCGGCGAGCGCCTCTGGCGTCTTGATCTTGCCCAAGAGTTTGCGCGCCGGCAGATCGATCACCGACACCGCCCCGTCTTCCTCATTCTCGGTGTAAAGCCGCTTTCCGTCCGGCGCGATGATCAGACGGTGGCCGTTGGTCGAGCCTGAATCGATGGCGTCGACCACCTTGTGCGTCGCCCGGTCGATCACCGCCACCACCGCGCTGTTCTCGCAGGTGATGTAGATCAAACCGTCCGGACCGAGCTTGAGCGTATGCGGTGCGATATAAGGCCGTAGGTCGATGGTGCCGGTGTGGGCGCGTTTGTGGAGGTCGAAGATCGCCAGTTCATGACCGGGGTTCGGGTTTCGGCCGTGAATGCCATCCCCATAGATCGGCACATAGGCGAGCCCGGTCTCCGGCACGATCAGCAATTCATGCACGGTCTTCGGAAAACCGTCGAGCACCACATCGGTCTCGTAAGTTTCCGGGTTGAGAAACAGCACCTGCGTGCCAATCTTATCGACCGCGATCATCCCGTGTGCAGCGCCTGCGCCAGTCATATTGCCCGGTCCCGTGTTGTCGAGGTCGTGTATCATCGCGGCCGCCGGCATCCCAATCTTTATTCCCTCAGCGGCACCATATTTTTATTGTCGAATATCTAGCACGGACGGCGGCAACCTGCCCACGGCCCTCCCGGGCGACGCCGCGGCCGGCGCGCCGCGATACTGCGCCGCATCGGCGCCGCGAGCACCCCGGCTTTACATCATGGTTGGCATTAGCCGATGATAGCCGTGGTTCGGACCGCCGCGGTGTGGCGCGGCGGTCTTGATGAAAAATCGAACAAGGCTTTCAGGCCGGGAAACTGGCCGGCAAGGCCACTTAGAAAATCAGCCCGTGCGCGGGCGACAGAGGGAGGACGATCATGTCCGTTCAAGGCAAGAAATCCGTCACCGCGGCCAAGTCACGCATGACTCGCCGCAAATTCATGGCCGCGACCGCGGCCGGCGCGGCGGTGGCGGCGTTCAAGTTCCCTACGCCGGCATTGGCGCAGTCGGCGCCTTTCAAGCTCGGCTTGCTCACCATCAAGACCGGCCCGCTCGCGCAGGGCGGCATCCAGATGGAACAGGGCATCGTCACCTTCCTGAAGGAAAAGAACTACACCTTCGCCGGCCGCAAGGTTGAGTTCATCTCCGCCGACTGCGGCGGCACGCCGGCCGGCACCAAAACCAAGGCGCAGGAACTGATCGAGCGTGACCATGTCGATACCATCGTCGGCCCGCTTGCCGCCTTCGAATTGCTCGCCATCACCGACTACATCGCCCAGCACAAGACGCCCTGCCTGAGCCTCGCCGCCGCCGAGGACATGACGCAGCGCCGTCCCAACCCGTACTTCCTGCGCGCCTCGGCGACCTCCTCGCAGGCCATGCACCCGATGGCCGACTTCGCCGCCAAGGAACTCAAGCTCAAGCGCATGATGACGATCTCGGAGGACTTCGCCTTCGGCTACGAACAGATGGGCGGCTTCCAGCAGACCTTTGAGGACAATGGCGGCAAGATCGTCAAGAAGCTGTGGCCGCCGATCGTCACGCCAGACTACACGCCCTATCTCGCCCAGATCGCGGATTGCGACGGTGTATGTCAGGGCTTCGCGGGATCCAATCCGCTGCGCTTCATGAAGCAGTATCACAATTTCGGCCTCAAGCTGCCGGTGGTCACCGGCGAGACCGGCGGCGACGACGCGCTGCTGCGCGCGTTCGGCGACGAGGCGCTCGGCCTCTACAGCTCCGCGCCCTATACGCTCGACCTCAACACCGACAGCAACAAGCGCTTCATCGCCGCCATGCAGAAGGACTACAGCGTCGATCCGGGCTTCTATTGCGCCGGCCTCTACGTCAACGGCATGGTGATCAATGCCGGCCTGGAGAAGATCGGCGGCAAGTCCGACGACAAGGCCGCGTTGATGGCGGCCATGAAGTCCGTTTCGCTCACCGACACGCCGCGCGGGCCGATCAAATTCGACCATCTTGGCAACGTGATCGGCGATTTCTACGTTCGCCATCTCGAAAAGGCGAATGGCAAGTACATCAACAAGACGGTCAAGACGTACAAGAATGTCAGCCAGTTCTGGACCTACGACGAGAAGAAGTTCCTCTCGCAGCCGGTCTACGCGCGCGACTATCCGCCGCTGAAGCCGTAAGCGAACGCATTGGCGGACGCCGCGAGGTGAATGACCCCGCGGCGTCCGCTTATTCTTCGTCATTCCGGGTCCGGCGCAAGCCGGAACCCGGAATCCAGAAACGGGCACCACCTGAGCATCTGGATTCCGAATTCGCGTGTTGCACGCGCGCCCCGAAATGACACCGTGGATGTTAAACGCGGGAAAACTGCGCGTATGAATTTTTGGCTGGTGCTGACCGTCAATAGCGTCACGTTCGGCGGGCTGCTGTTCCTGTTGTCGGCGGGCTTTTCGCTGATTTTCGGATTGATGCGCATTCCGAATCTGACGCACGGTTCGCTGTTCATGCTGGGCGCCTATATCGGCGCGACCTTTGTGGTCGGCATGCTCGGTTTCAAACTGAATTTCTGGCTGGCCGCTATCCTGGCCACGCTGGCGGTGGCCGCGATGGGCGCCGTGGCGGAACGCCTGCTGCTGCGACGGTTACCAGGAGACCAGCTCGCGCAGGTACTAGTGACGCTCGGCCTTTCGTTTATGGCCGCCGATTTCTGCCTTATGGTATGGGGCGGCGACCCACTCAATGTCAGTACGCCGGACAGCCTCGGCGGCTTCATGCGTATCGGCACCCTGGTGTTCCCGCTGTACCGGCTGGCGATCATCGTTATCGCAGCCGTGGTCGCGATCGGCCTCTGGCTATTGCTCGACCGTACACGCCTCGGCGCCATGATCCGCGCCGGCGTCGATGACCCGGACATGGCGCGCGTTGTCGGCATTCGAGTCTCGCAATTGTTTACCATCGTGTTCGCGCTCGGCGCCGGGCTGGCCGCCTTTGCCGGAATCATCGGCGGGCCGATACTCTCGGTCTATCCCGGCCTTGATCAGGACATGCTGCCGCTCGCGCTGGTCGTCGTGATCCTCGGCGGCTCGGGCAGTTTGCTCGGCTCCTTCGTCGGCAGCATTATCGTCGGTTTCATCTATAATTTCGGCCAAGCGCTGTTGCCCGAACTCGCCTATTTCGTGCTCTTCCTGCCGATGCTGCTGGTGCTGCTGCTGCGGCCGCAGGGCTTGTTCGGACGGCATATGCCATGACAGCCGCCGTCAAGCCGCGCGTCATCGTCATTGTGATCGCCATCGCGGCGCTCGCCACATTGCCGTTCTGGATTTCGGGCACTTACTACATCAACGTCTCGAGCCAAATTCTGTTCTACGCGGTGTTCGCGCTCGGGCTGAATGTGCTGGTCGGCTATGCCGGACTGGTGTCGCTCGGCCATGCCGGGCTATTCGGCGTAACGGCCTACGCCACCGGCTTCATGTTGCAGAGCGGCTACGGCCACACCGCCGCTATCCTGGTCGCCCTGGTGGTCGGTGTGGTGTCGATGGCGATTTATGCGATTTTGTCGCTGCGCTCGACCGGCATCGGCTTCATCATGATCACATTGGCGCTCGGCGAAGTCCTGTGGGGCCTCGCCTATCGCTGGATCAGCCTGACCGGCGGCGACAACGGCATCAGCGTGCGAGCCCGGCCTGCTCCGTTCGGATACTCAATGACCACCCCGACGCATTTTTATTATGTCTCACTGGTCGTGTTTTTGCTGGCGGTCGCAGCGGTCGCCGTCTTCGTGCGGTCGCCCTTGGGCGCGGCGCTGATGGGCACGCGCGACCAGCCGCGCCGCATGAACGCTCTTGGCTATCACGTCTGGATGATCCGCTTTTACGCCTGCCTGTTCTCCGGCCTGCTCACGGCCGTGTCCGGCATCCTGTTCGTCTATTACACGCAGTTCATCAGCCCGCAGACGCTGGCGCTGACCTCGTCGGCGGAAGTACTGCTGATGGTGATCTCGGGCGGACCCGGCACCTTGCTCGGTCCCGTCGTCGGCGCCACGCTGGTGGTGGTCATCAAGACCGTGGTGTCCGGCTTCATCGAACGCTGGAATTTTCTGCTCGGCGCCATTTTCGTCGCCATCGTCATCTTGATGCCGGAGGGGCTGGTGCCCGGCAGCGCGCGGCTGTGGCGATTGGCTTTCCGCAAGCGCACACCCGCGGTTAAAGCGACGGCCAAGACGGAGACGCCGGCATGAGCGCGCTCACCGTCAGCGGTCTCAACAAAGCCTTCGGCGGCCTGCGTGTCACGCGCGGCGTCAACTTGAATGTCGAGCCGGGCGAACGGCGGCTGATCATTGGCCCGAACGGTGCCGGCAAAACCACGCTGTTCAATCTCATCACCGGCGAACTGACGCCCGACGGCGGCTCGGTGCATCTGCACGGCCAGGACATCACGCGCGTGCCGAGCCGGCGGCGTGCCCATCTCGGCATGGCGCGTACCTACCAGATCATCACGCTATTCCCGCATGACAGCATCATCCAAAATGTGCGCCTCGCACTTCTCGGCCTGTCGCCGCAACGCTGGAATCCGTTCATCGATCTGCGGCGGCAAGGCGGCTTCACCGAACAGGGCCGCAAGGCGCTTGAGCGCGTCGGCCTCGGCCACATCGCCGACCGGCCTTTGTCGCAGACTTCCTATGGCGAACGCCGCCGCGTCGAGATCGCGATGGCGCTGGCGCAGGAACCGAAAGTGCTGCTGCTAGACGAGCCATTCGCCGGCCTCTCGATCGACGAGCGCCGCGACGTGCACAAATGCCTGATGGCGATCCCGCGTGACGTCACCATCGTGATGATTGAGCATAACATGGACGTGGCGCTGGAATTCGCCGAACGCATCACGTTGTTGCATTTCGGCGAGGTGATCGTCGAGGGCAACCGCGCCGAAGTCGTCAAGGACCCACGCACGCGGGAGGTCTATCTTGGCCACTAGCGCGCTTTCGCTTGAGAATGTCGAAGCCTTTTACGGCGACAGCCACGTTCTGCAAAACGTGTCGTTCGAGCTGGGCGAAGCGCGCATGCTCGGCCTCCTCGGCCGCAACGGCGCCGGCAAATCCACCTGCATGAATGTCAGCATGGGCCTGCTCGCGGCGCGCCGCGGCACGGTCAAGGTATTCGGCGAGCCGGTCACCAAGATGCCGCCGGAGTTGATTTCGGCGCGCGGGGTCGCGCTGGTGCCGCAAGGCCGTCGCATCTTCAAAAGCCTGAGCGTGAGTGAAAACTTGAGCGTCGCCGCGCGCAAGCCACTTGCCGGCAGCAAGCATGCGCCATGGGACCTCAACACGGTCTTTGCCATGTTTCCCCGCCTGAAAGAACGCACCGGCCAGATGGCGGCGCATCTGTCCGGCGGCGAGCAGCAGATGCTGGCCATCGGCCGCGCGCTGATGGGCAATCCACGTGTCCTTTTGATGGACGAACCGTCCGAGGGCCTCGCGCCGCAGATCGTGCACGAGGTGATGAACACCATCCGCAAACTCAAGGAAACCGGTCTGTCGATCGTGCTGGTCGAGCAGAACCCGACCCTCGTCTTCGACGTCGCCGACGACATTGTCATTCTCAATACCGGCGAGGTGGCGGTTAACTCGACACCGGCCGCGCTGCGCCAAGATGAGGAATTGCTGCGGCTGCATCTGGGGGTGTTCTGAATGAAGCTGTCGTCCCCGCGACCCGTCTTCGCCAACAGGCTTCGACGGGCCGAAGCCTGAGCCCTCCGAAGCGTAAGCGAAGGAGGGAAGCGGGGACCCAGCAATTGTAGACATCACAATTGAAAACCGCTCGCACAAAGGATACTGGATCATCCACTTTCGCGGATGATGACAATCGAGCGTAAACCGAGGAAATCGCAATGGCTGACATGTGGAATAAATACGTTAACACGGCGGCGCGCAAACACGGCACGCCCGGCCGCGACAAGCGTCCGAAGTCGACCACCATCGACGCGCATACCCACATCGCCATCCCCGCGGCCGGCGCCTTCATCAAACCGCACCTCGATCTTTCGACCATTCCGCTCGGCCACTTCTCAACCGAGGAAACCAAGGCGCTCAATGCCAAGCAGGAAGCCGACATTCGCGGCAGCATGACCGGCTACGACCAGCGCTTCAAAATGATGGACGAAATGGGCGTCGATATGCAGATGACCATGCCGCCGCCGCCGCAGCTTTACCATTCTGTTGCGCTCGAATACGCGGTGCCGGCCGCCCGCATGATCAATGACGGCGTCGCCGAATTCGTCGCCAAGCATCCCGACCGCTTCATCCCTTGCGGCACCGTGCCGATGCAGGATGGCAACGAGGCTGCCAAAGAGCTGGAATACGTCGCCAAGACGCTGAAGTTCAAGGCAGTTGAAATTCTCACCAATGTCGCCGGCCGCGAATTGTCAGATCCGGCCTTCGCGCCATTCTGGAAGAAGGCCGAAGAACTCGATATGCTGGTGGTCATCCACCCGAATGGGTTTACCGAAGGCAAGCGGCTGTCGCGATTTTATTTCAACAACATCATCGGCAACCCGTTCGAGACCACGCTCGCGCTGCACTATCTGATTTTCGACGGCGTGCTGGAACGCCACCCGAAACTAAAAATCTACGCCATGCATGGCGGCGGCTATCTCGGCGGCTATTCCGGCCGCATCGATCATGCCTGGGGCGCGCGCTCCGACTGCAATGCCGGCCTGCCGAAGCCGCCGACGCATTATCTCAAGCAGGTCTATGTCGATAATGTCGTGTTTACACCGCATCAACTCGAGGCGTTGGTGAAAGTCTTCGGCGTCGATCACATCGTCATGGGCACGGATTATCCGTTCGACATGCTGGAATACGATCCGATCGGCCACGTCAATTCGGCCGAAGGCCTCGACGATTCGGCGCGCGCGGCGATTGCCGGGGGTAATGCGAAGAAGTTGTTGGGGTTGTGAGCTCCCTCTCCCCGCTTGCGGGGAGAGGTAAAAACAATCACCCGTACAAAAAATCGAGCGTCGCCGTTTCCTCGATCACCGCGGCGTCGGTCGAGTGCCTGCCGGCGCGCGCCTGTTCCTCGACCGTGCGCGAGGCCTGCAAGAATGCGCCGAGATGGCGCGCGCGTTCGATGATGCGGTTGTTGTCCGGCAGCCGCGCCGCCTCGAAGGCCTTGAGCGCGCTTTCGACATCGCCATTCGTCTGCAACGTCTCGGCCAGCACCGCGGCGTCGTCGGCCGCTTTCGAGACGCCGGCGCCGACATGCGGACGCGCGACGAAGGCGGCATCGCCCACGATCGCCACGCGGCCGAAGGCCATGCGCGGCGACACCAGATCGTAGATGGGCTGCAAAATCGGCTTCGGCATCAGTCTGACCAGCGCGCGGAATTGCGGTGCCAGAAAACGCTCGGCGCCGTCGCGCATGTCGGCCAACGCCTCGGCGCGGATCAGCGGCGGCGGGATCGACAGCTCATGCGTCTTGTCGCTCGCGTCGGTGAGCAGCCAGGGCAATTTGGCCGTCTCGTCGGCCGGCCGGTACCAGATCACATTGGTGCGCCGGTGCCCGACGCGCAGATCGTTGTCGGGCCCGGCGACCGGATAGCTCAGGAACTGCTCACCCGGCGGCAGGCCAAAGGCCATGAATTCGAAAATCTCCGCGCGCGTCCGCGCCGGAATGTCGCTCTCCGCGATCAAGGACCGCCATGCGGTATAGCCGGCGTAAAGCTGCGTCACCCGCGGCAGACATTGTTGCCGCACGGTCGAGCGGATGCCGTCGGCGCCCACCAGCAAATCGGCGCTCGCCGTTTCGCCATCGGAAAAATGCGTCTTCACCATGCGCGCGTCTTGCGTGAAATACGTCAGGCCCTTGCCGCGATGATAGCGTCCGGCCGGCAGCGCGTCGCGCAGCAGCCGGTAAACGCGCTCCCAGGCGGTCGCCACCTGCGGGCAATCGAGGCTGCGGGTCAGTTGGCCTTCGCGGTTGAGGATCTTGCGGGTCGCAATGAGCACGCCGAGTTCCGACGTCGCGAGCCCGAGGCTTTGAAGACGCGCGATCAACTCGCCCTGGGCCACGATGCCGGCGCCGCGGCCGGATAATTCGCCCTCCACGCGCTCGTAAATATCGACGTCCCAGCCGGCGCGCCGCAGCAGCAGCGCGCTCAAGAGCCCGCTCATCGAGCCGCCAATGACGATAGCGCGCCTGCCGTCCGGCCCTGCCAATGGATTTCCCTTAATCTTCCCGTGTGCCCGGAATTGTTATATACGACGGCTAAATCCGGTTGGAAAAAATCCCAAAGGCGTACCCATGCACGATATCGTCAATGTGAAAAAAGACATCTCGCAGTGGCCGGCCGAGATCGCCGCCGAATTCGAGCGCGAAGCGAAAAATCCGAACCCCTGCGTCGGTTCGACGCTGCTGTCGGAGAACGAGCGCTCGCGCGTTTGGATCATCCGGCTTGCCCCCGGCGAGCGCATCGGATTTCACCGCCATGTGCTGGATTATTTCTGGACCTCGATCGGCGGCGGCCGCGGCCGTCAACATATGCACGACGGGACCATTCTCGAAGCCACTTATGTGCCGGGCGAGACCAGGCACGAGAGCTACGGCAAGGGCGAGTTCAAGGTGCACGACCTGCAAAATCTCGGCGACCGCGAAATGGTCTTCATGACCGTCGAGTTCAAGGACAGCGCCAACCAGCCGTTGCCGTTGCCCGAGGGCGTCCACCCACAGGCACAAGCTGCCTGAATTTATAAGGTTTTCACGCGCAATCAACGCACTAGTGGAGCGAATTTGACATTTGATACCCGTTTGCGGCTAGTTCTTCATCAAATGTCAAATTCAAAGCTCCACTAGAATCAAATGATTGCTAGTGGTCCTTTGATTCCGACATTTGCTCGCGAGCTTGCGGCAACTGGATGCAAATGTCGGAATCGGACCACTAGCCAAGCCGCCGCGCTTCCTGCAAACTGCGGCGCAATCCCGCCGGGCGTCCAACAGGCGCGCCAAAGGGCAACAAAAAACGGACTCAGAGGGGAAATGCCGGTCAATCGTTCGACTCCGCCGCGGCACTCCGCCGCGCGCGTCATGCGCGTGACGCCTTTGCAACCCTTTTTGCGTAGCGCACGGTCCGGCTGAGGCCCCTATGGAATTCGACCTTCTGATCAATGCGATTATCGCCGGCTTGATGCTCGGCGGCTTTTACGCCGCCGTCACCGCCGGCGTTTCGATTTCCTTCGGCATGCTCGATATCGTCAACATCGCGCATCCCGGCTTCATCATCCTCGGCTCCTACATCGCCTACATCGTCAACTCCCGTTTCGGCGTCGATCCGATCGTCGTCGCGATCTTCGCGCTGCCGGCGTTCTACGCGCTCGGCACGGTCATCTATCAGGTTTACTACCAATCGTTCGAGCGGCGCGGGCAGGATTCGCTACGCGGTCTCGCGTTCTTTTTCGGTCTGCTCTTCGTCACCGAGGTCGGCCTGAACCTGGTCTTCGGGGTCGACTACCGCACCGTCGACGCGCCCTATATCGGCGGCAGCATCTCCATCGGAGCCATGGAGTTTCCATTGCGCATGCTGGTGCCGTGCCTGGTTTCGGTCGCCATGTTCATCGGCCTGCAGCTTTTCATGGCGCGCACCTTTATCGGCCGCGCGGTGATGGCGGTGTCGCAGGACCCGCAGGCGCTGCAACTGATGGCGGTCGATCCGACCCGCATCAAGCGCATCGCCTTCAGCATATCGATTGCGACCGCGTCGCTGGCGGGCGCCTTCCTGATCATCATCCAACCGGTCATTCCTTCGGCCGGGCGCGACTATATCGGCCGTGTCTTCGCGATCTGCGTGCTTGGCGGGCTCGGCAGCCTGCCCGGCACCATCATCGCCGCCTTTCTGATTGGCGTGATTGAAAGCATCACCGCGACTTTCTACGGTCCGTCCTGGGCGCCGGCCGTCTCATTCGGGCTGCTGCTGCTCACTTTGGCCGTGCGGCCCTCCGGACTGCTGGGACGCTAGATGCGCACACCTACCTTCATCCTCATCATGACGTTGATCGGCGCAGCGCTGTACGCGGCCTTCCACATCGTCGGCAACGACTATCTGTTCTTCGCCGGCTACACGGTGCTGCAATATATCGTGCTGGCAACCGCCTGGAACATCCTCGGCGGCTATTGCGGCTATGTGAATTTCGGCTCGGCCGGCTTTTTCGCCATCGGCGTTTATACGACCGTCTGCTTTTACACGATCGGGCAGTCGGTCGAGGACGTATTTCCCGATTTTCTGGTGGCGCCGATGCACCTGATCTTTCCGCTGCCGTTGCCGCTGCTCATGCTAGTCGGCGGCGCCGTTTCCGGTCTGGTCGGGCTCGGCATGGGCTATCTGACGCTGCGGCTGCGCGGCGTCTTTTTCGCCATCGCGACGCTGGCGCTCGCCGTCGTGCTGGAAACCTTCATTACTAATTGGTCTTTCGTCGGCGGTTCGCGCGGCGCCTATGTCATCCCGCCCAACGAAATTCCCTTCTTCGGCCCCTATATCGATTTCCTGTTCGCCTTGATGCTGATCCTGGTGATCGCCTCACTCACCATCGCGCGCACCATCGAACGCTCCAAGCTCGGAGTCGGCTTCGCCACCATTCGCGACGATGAGCTGGCGGCGGAAGCGACCGGGGTGCCGACCTTGCGGCTGAAGCTGATCGCCACCGTCGTCTCCGGTGCGCTCTTCGGCATGGCCGGCGCACCCTTTCCTTATTACATCGGCTATGTCGAACCGGGCTCGGCGTTCAATCTGTCTTATGCGGTCAATTCGATCGCCATGCCGATGATCGGCGGCACCACGTTCTGGGCCGGCCCGATGATCGGCGCCTTGCTGCTCTCGACCGTGCAGCAGCTCGTCACCGTGACCATTTCGTCGGCGGTCAACCTGCTGATCACCGGGATCCTGTTGATCGCCTTTGTCATCCTGGCGCCGAAAGGCATTATCGGCCTGTGGCAGAAGTGGATCGGCAATCCGTTCAAGAAATCCAGCGGCGCTAAAGAGGTCAAGTCATGACCGGCAAAGCCGCTCCGCTCCTGCACATCGAACGGCTAGGCAAGCGCTTCGGTGGCTTCATCGCGCTCGACGGCGTCGATCTTGAGGTGGCGCCGGGCGAACGCCTCGGCCTGATCGGCCCGAACGGCTCCGGCAAGAGCACGCTGGTCAATTGCATTTGCGGCACGCTGCATAACGAAACCGGCAGCGTCACGTTCAACGGCGAAAAGGTCGATGGACTAGTGGCGCATCAGCGCACGCATCGCGGCTTGGCACGCAGCTTCCAGTTGCCGCGCCCGTTTCACAGCATGAGCGTCGCCGACAATATCCGCGTGCCGCTGCTTTATACCGTGAACGGCCGCCCGGGCCCGCATCTCAGCCACGCCGAACTCGACGATCGCTGCATGGAATTGCTGACGCTGGTCGCGCTGCACGAAAAAGCGACGCATTTGCCGCTCGACCTCACCCAGGTCGAAATGCGTAAGCTTGAACTGGCGCGTGCCATGGCGGCCGAGCCGAAACTGCTGATCGCCGACGAATCGATGGCGGGCTTGTCGCATTCCGAGGTCGAGGACATCGTGGCGCTGCTCATCCGCATGAACGAGCGCGGCGTCACCATCATCATGATCGAGCACATCATGCGCGCGGTGATGAGCTTCTCGCAGCGCCTCGCCGTTCTGGTCTCCGGCAAAAAGATCGCCGACGGCAATCCGGAAGACGTGATCAAGAACAAGGAAGTGGTGGGGGCCTATCTTGGCACATAACACCAACAGCATCTCGATCGACGGCATCGATGCCGCCTATGGCGCGGTGCGCGTGCTGGAAAACGTGTCGCTGCGCGTGGACAGCGGCGAAACCGTCGTGCTGCTCGGCACCAACGGCAACGGCAAAAGCACCCTGATGAAATGCATCGTGGGCTGGGTGCGACCGACCAAAGGCAAGATCGTCGCCGAAATCGACGGCGAAAAGCACGACCTTTCGGGCTTGACCACCGAGCAGATCGTCGATCTCGGCATCGCATTGGTGCCGGAAGGCCGCCGTCTGTTTCCGCGCCAGACTGTGGAAGAAAACCTGCTGCTCGGGGCCAGCCGTCCGAAGGCGCGCCTGCATATCAAAACCAATCTCGATTTTTGCTTTGAGATTTTCCCGCGACTGGCCGAGCGCAAGAGCCAGCTTGCCGGCTCGATGTCGGGCGGCGAGCAGCAGATGCTGGCGCTGGCGCGCGCCCTGATGCTCAACCCGCGCATTCTGCTGGTTGATGAGCCGTCCGTCGGATTGGCGCCACTTCTGGTCAGCCGCACTATCGACGCCATCAAGCAGCTCAAGGAGCACTTCAACCTCACGGTCTTGATGGCCGAGCAGAATTTCACCCAGGCGCTGCGCATCGCCGACCGCGGCTATGTCATCGTGCACGGCAAGATCGAGTTCGAGGGCGCGTCGGCCGACGAACTTAACAACAACGACCTGATCCGGCAGTTTTATCTGGGGATGTGAGCGGCTTCCCTGCACGCCTTCTTATCCCTCCCCTGCAAGGGGAGGGAGGCTCCGCGCGAAGCGCGGAGCGGGTGGGGTGTAGTCTCCTGGAATCTCGGATATCGCCCCACCCGGCCGCTCACTT
>Ga0207933_1000253_pt1 | contig 56025 bp, 57 predicted proteins | sample NGESurdeep092012_4_FD_184488 | JGI IMG/M metagenome (GOLD analysis project Ga0207933, IMG submission 184488) | Arctic peat soil microbial communities from Barrow, Alaska - NGEE Surface sample F53-3 deep-092012 (SPAdes) | ecosystem: Environmental > Terrestrial > Soil > Wetlands > Peat ...
GCCATTTCTTTTGTCGTGCAGAGGGTGTGGTGGCTCTCATCCATCCCACTATCAGGCCTTCCCGCTCTCATCCGCCAGAGGGGTTCACCGGATGCATACCCTGGCTTCTTCACACGCAGGAGGTCCGGGGTTCGAGTCCCTGCGCGCCCACCAATTTTCCAAAAGATTTACGGGATCGAGGACCCGACATAAGCCGCGGATTCTGTTTTAACTGTGCCAAAACTCCGCTTGTCCAAAGCACTTGCGGCAAAACTAATCAACTTCGCCGTTTGTTCGAACTGAAGGCGGACCGGAGCTTTCCGGTCCCTCCCGTCGCCCCGTCATAGGCCCCATTCAGAGCGCGTCATCGAACTTAAATCGGCGTTTCGCTGACAACAGAATCCGTCAAGATGTTTGCCAGAACTTGGTCTTTGAGAATTACGGGTGATTCCGCGACAAACACCTGCACGAAGATGCCAGGCATATTGAACGGATAGAGTACCAGCTTCATGCGATGGTGGCGGGCCCGGCATATCGAAGACTCACCATTCCCTGCCAAATCCGTTGACAAACAAACCAGCCATTACGCCGCGCATCAGCACTACCGTCGCTAGTATGCGGGTCTCGCGCGTGTCCCCGGTGGCTATTTTTTCCCAGGCGGCACGCAATCGCGGCACGTCTACGTACGCCGCGGCGGGTCCATGGCCGATCTCGGAAAGCGCATCCTCCACATCATCGGCCGACGCACGGAGCCTGGGCACAATGTCGATTGCCTGACGGCCGCGCTTCCGGTTCAGCCGTACCTGATCCGGCAATCGTCCCTTCATCGCCTCGCGAATCAGCCATCTATCCATGCCGGTTTCCGGATCGATGAAAATCCTGTCCGGCACCGAAAGGGAAAGCTTCAGGACACGCGGATCGGCGGTAGGATCGCGCACGGCGATCCCCGTGGCCACGCCGGTTTCGGCGTAGAGAGAGCCGAGCGCGGGGAGGTTCTGTTGCAGGATCCCGCAACGCCGGGCGTATGCGGACTTTGGCGAAGCTTCGGCGGCATCGTCGAGCCAGAGCTCCACCAGTCGGATCCGCCGTGCAAATTCGGGCTGAATGATCGAGCGGTCCACCTGGGTCTCGCGCTGCCGCCTGTCGAGCATGCCGGTCCCGCCGCGAAACAACAGTCGCCGAATCCGCGCACGCATCCAGGCCATGGTTCCCATAGTGCGCAGTTGAAAGTTTAAAGACTGCGAAAGGGCCTCGCCGGCCCAGGAAATCCCACCGTTCCCCAGTTGTCCGGTGAGGAGGGTCCCGGCCCCCAGCGCGGCCGCCTTTTTGTGCAGTTCGACTGTCCAGTAGACATTCCCGGCGGCGTGCTGGGGTTCCATGGCTATGGCGAGTAGTTCCCGAACCGCTTTAACGGGGCTGATACCGGAAGCATCGAACGGATGAAAGTCGATATTGGCTGCCGCCGACGCGGTGGAGCGGGCGAACGGGAGCTCATTTCCAAACCGGCCCGCGCTGTATGAGGCGCTCTCGAACAGTGGCACGGATGTAAGAGCCGCAAGACGCCTTCCCTGCCGTTCCATCAACCGGGCTGCCGTGATCGTCACCGCGCCCGAGTCGAGACCGCCACTCAGTGCCGTGGCTATGGCATTTCCCCGTACGCGATCGCTCACGGCGCGATCGAATAGCGGGAGAAACGCTTCCACGTAATCGGAGCGGCGCGGGAGGAGCAACTCGGTCCCATCGTCAAGACGCCAGTAGCGCCGAAGGTCGACACGTCGCGGTGTAACCGTCAGTGTGTGTGCGGGCAGGAGTCGGCGGACCGGCGCGTGAACCGTGCGGCTCTCGTCCCGGGGCATCCACGCCACCAGCACGCGGGCCAGAACCAACTCGTCCATGTCGATAGCGCCGGGAACGAGAGCCAGCAAAGCGCGGCGCGAAGAGGCGAAAGCGAAGAATTCGCCTGAATCGTGGTAGTAGAGCGCCGTGTTACCGAAGTGATCCCGCGCGAGAAACAGAGTGCGCGACTCCCGATCCCATACCGCGAAAGCCCAGTCGCCGAAGATTTTCGATGGCGCCGCATCTCCCCAGCGTTTCCACGCATGGCGTATTAATTCGGCGTCTCCGCAAAGACAATCCGAAGGCACCAGACCCAGATCATCCGATAGCTCAGCGCGGTTGTCCACGCAACCGGCGGCGACAAAGATGGAACCGGTCGAAGGTGCGGGCCGCGGCCCATCGGGAGGAATCGCGCGAGACACCATCCCGGCGCCGAACGATCCATCGCACAGAGAATGCCCGCGGCCCCATTCGGCCATTCCGGTACGAAGCGTTTCCAGGTCCTGAGGGCTGACAGGCTTCCCGTCGCGGTGGAAGATTCCGTAGATTCCGCTCAATTACTTCCGCCGCATGTGTCTCATGAACGGACTTTATCTGACATTTATCCCCCAGGGTCCGAACGGCGTCGCGCGAATATTGAGCCGGCCGCACGATTGCCGAGCCGACTCTCACCGATAATTAGACCACATTACAATGCGCGAATTCATCAAAGCGGATCCCGCTGCTCAGCGCCAAACCGATGCGATTCCGATCATGAAACGCCGATGGTTTTTGCTATGAAGGTGGTGACGCGAAGCGTCATTCAGGGAGTGACGGGGCTGGGGTGACTCATGCCGTCGCTGGCGGTCCCGCTTGAGGAAAGCGTCATTTTGATGGGTATAACGACCGCCACGGGACGGCGCCATGGCGGAAGACTCTCGCTCGAAGGGACTCCGGTTTGCTCCGCTTCGTTCGCTGCCCCCGAACCCGGCAAGCGCGTACCGACTTTATCTGACATTTATCCCCCAGGGCCCGAACGGCGTCGCGCGGATATCGAGCCGGCCGCACGATTGCCGAGCCGACTCTTACCGATAATTAGACCACATTACGATGCGCGAATCCATCTATGGAACAAGGTAATAACTCACATATCGGGGTTAAAGCCGGAATAGTTTTGCCCGAATCCCGGGCGTCACCGATTTGAATCTGACATGATTGCAAAGGATGACGCCGGACCTGGCAACTCGGAAATACCCGATACCATCCGAGTCTTCGTACACAGTCCGCGATGTTCTTCGCGAACGTGTCCTCGAAACGCCTCGTGCCGCCGCCATTCTCGCGCCAGGCCGGGAAGATCTTCCATATCACGCTTTGCTCGAGCAGATCGGCTATACCGTCGATGCACTGAACGGGCTGGGACTGGGCCGCGGTGACCGGGTTGCCGTCGCTTTGCCCGCCGGGCCGGAATGTCCGGTTGCCCTGGTGTCGATCATGGCCGGCAGCGTTTGCGTGCCGCTGAACCCCGGATATTCGGCGGTCGAGTTCGGCTCCGCGTTCACGAACACCCGTTCGGCCGCGCTGGTAACGCAATCCGCTTTTGCGCCGGAGGCAGTGCGGGCCGCGCGGCAATGCGGCATTCCCGTGATTGAACTGGAGCGCCTCTCGTCAGCCGGAGCCGGCCGATTCGTACTACGGGGAGAAAGCCGGAACTCCACCGTACGCATCGGTTATTCGGAATGCGATGAACTCGCCGTGGTTTTCGCGACATCCGGGACCACGTCTTCGCCAAAACTGATTCCCCTGACACAGCGTATCGTTTGCTGCCGCGCCCGCCGCGCCAGGTTCTTTGTCGATCTGACGCCGGCGGACCGCTGTCTCGATCTGATGCCGTCGTTCCACGGCGGGGCGCTCTTAATATCGATTCTGGGCTCGCTGTTCGCAGGCGCCGGCATTGCCTGCCCCGGGGCGGTATCCGGCGCGGACCTCGAACCCTGCATCCGCGCGTTCAGTGCCACCTGGTGCGCCATGCCGCCGGCACTTCTCGCTACTCTTCTGTCGCGGAAGGTCTCGTGGCAGCATGGCGGTCCACCCGCGGGACTGCGGGCATTCTTTACGACCGGCGCACCGGTCTCCCGTGAAACCGTTGCGGCGATCGAACAGGCGTTCGGAATCCCCCTGCAGAATTGCTACGGGGCGACCGAATGCGGCGGCGTGGCGGCGAATCCCCTGCCTCCGGGGTTGCGTAAATCCGGCTCAGTGGGAATCGGCATCGGGCCGGATCTTGCGGTGCTCGATGAATCCGGTAACCCGTTGCAAGCCGGACAGACCGGCGAGGTCATAGTCCGCGGACCAGGCGTGTTCACGGGCTATGAGAATGACGACGGTTCCGGCCATGGTCCTTTTCATGGCGACTGGTACCGCACGGCGGACCGTGGTTATCTCGATGCCGACGGCTACCTTTTTCTGACCGGACGTCTGGGCGAAATAATAAACCGGGGAGGGGAGAAAATCGCTCCGGAAGAAGTCGAAGAGCAACTTCGCAAACACCCTGCAGTTCAGGATGCCGTTGTCTTTCCGATACCGCACGAAGTGCTGGGGCAGGATGTAGCCGCGCTGATCGTATCCCGCGAGTCCGGCTTGAACGCGAAGGACGTTCGCCATTTCCTCGCGGAACGTCTGGCGGCCTTCAAAGTACCCCGCGTCATTCTTACGGTCGCGGCTATCCGGGCCGGCCCCGGCGGCAAAATCCAGCGGCGGCAGCTGGCTGAGCGGTACGTCCGGGAACTGGCCGTGGCCATGAGCGGGGGCGCGGGCGTTTATGTCGCTCCGCGCTCGCCTGTCGAAGAGAGGCTGGCCGGTCTCTGGGGCAGCACCCTTAAAACAAGCCGTATCGGAATTCGCGACTCGTTCTTCGACTGCGGCGGGGACTCTCTGCTTGCGACTCAGATGCTCGCGGAAGTGGAACGTACCTTCGGACGCAGAGTGGCGCCCGGGCGATTCCTGCCGTCGGCGACGATAGAGAACCTGGCCGCGCTCCTGGCCGATGCAGAGCATGGGAAGGCGTCTCTGTTGTTGCCGATCCGGACTGCCGGACACAAGCCGCCATTGTTCTATGTGCTTCCGGGCTGGTTTGTACGTGAAGCCGAGCATCTGGGCCGCCACCTTGGGCCCGATCAGCCGCTGTACGCGCTAATCCCGGATCCTCGCCCGAATGCGGCCCAGAGCGGAATGGGACGCGAGGAGATTGTCGCGGAGTGTGTCGCTGCGATGGAAAGCGTTCAGCAGGACGGCCCGTATTTTGTCATGGGCAGGTCCGCCGCCGGGATCGTGGCGATTGAAATTGCGCACAGTCTGCGGAACAAAGGCAGGGAGGTCGGCATGGTGGGCCTGCTGGACACGCACTACCCGGGAGTCCTCCGAGGCGATCTGCTGCCCACGCCCCTGCGGCAAATCGAATATCACACGGGAGAGCTCATTAAGCTCCCGCAATCCCGCTGGGCGGCATATCTTCTCGGGCTGCCCTTTCGCGCCCTGTATCGCCGGGTATGCGGCAAGCGGGGTCCCCCGTCATGGCAGGACGCTCCGCTCTATACGAAGCTGGAGTTGCTTTTCGATGAGGCGCCCCCGAGCTATCCCGGCCGGATTGTGTTCTTTGCGGCGGAGGCTTCCAGACATCGCGGTTTTCTGGACCGCCGTTTGTACTGGAGCCAGGCGGCGGAGTATGGTGTCGAAATGCATTTAACTCCCGGTGACCACAACATGATGGTCCAGGAGCCATACGTACGCGAATTTGCGGCCGTTCTTCGCGGCTGTCTGGAGCGCGCTCGCGAACAGCCGTCCGCGGCTCGCGAGAACGGCGAGGTCCGGGTTTCGGTCAGCGGCGCGACGAAATGAACCGGGGGCCGGCCAGCGACGGCCGGAAAAGTTTACCGCTTATCACGGATACTTCAGGCGCCGCAAAATGGCGCCGTGTTCATCGAAAAGCTTTTGCACCATTTCAGCACCCAGCTTCTCCGCCCCGTCTCCCGCGCGTCCCAGGCGAAAGAACGGGGCGCTCGAGCGCTCGTGCCGCTCACTGAAACCGTTCGTCCGTTCCTGCCGCCGAAGTTCGTCGAAGCGGGAAAATGCGACGGCGCGGAGAACGCGGTCCCGGTCGAACGGCAGTCCGCAAAACCCCACTATTCCTCCAAATACCTCGACCGGAGACCGCAGAAGATCTTCATATCGCACCAGGTGAACCGGAATGGCGGATTGATCGAGCCAACTCGACACATGTTCGCTCCAGGACCCCAGCACCTGGCGAAGTTGCCCGTCCAGCCCCGCTTCGGAACAGGCGACGGCGTATCGGGATTGACACAGCATCCCGACGGCCTCGGTCCCGCCGATCCCGGCGTGATGCGCAAGAGAAATCGCGACATCGGAAACGTTGCGCACGAGGTAAACAGCGCCCGTGCTGACATCGCCGGGGAACAGCGGTTCACCCAGCCCGTTCAGGCGGAACATGTCGTGCGCCTTGAAAAACAGCGTGCCGCTTTCCTCGCGGGCCACGCAGCGATAAACATCCGGAAGGAGGTTATCGATCGTGACATCGTCGAGCAGCGAGGCCCGGATCCCGGTCCATTCGTCGAACACGATGCGCGCGGATGCGCCATAGTCGCCCAGGCTGTTGATGTCGGCGGGCCTCCCGCTGTCCGCACGGTAGTTCGCCAGGAGCGCGCGGAGCCACGTATTGCCGGATTTGGGGTAGGATACGATCCAGCAAATACTACCCATTCAGGGATTTCACCAGAATACGTTCCACTATCTCGTCCACTGTCCACCTGCCGGCGGGCCGCTCGATGGCAAGCGCGGGGACGCGGCTCATCACAGCCTCCGTCAGAGGAAATCGTGCCGCCTGTTCCCCCGCAAACGTCGGCATGAAAACGCACCCGATCAGGGCCTGCAGCTTGCGCGATCCGGACAAACCGGTGACGCGAAGGCGGTCGCCGGCCGCGGCAGCGAGGATTACGAGCCGCCGGAACGGCAGCGGCTCCGGGGGCATGGCTCCGGGAGTCGGCACTGCGATCTTCACGCGGCGCCACGATTCCCGCCGCAGGCCGGTAGTCTGCAGCGACAGTCTGGCCGCGGCATCCTCGCAAAGGTGAATCCACTGTGGGCCCGGAATCACTTCAACTCCCCCGCCCGGCAGCGCACGGAGAGCCGTGACGTCGTCGCTTACCACTGGAAATCCCCTGGCTGCGAGCGCCGCCAGCAGAGTTGATTTGCCGGCCCCGGTTTCTCCCGAGACCACTTCCGCGCCGCCGTTCACGAGCACGGCGCTCGCGTGCAGCACCAGGCAGCCGCGCTGGTGCAGGAGCGCGGCCAGGACCGTGTGGAGGAAGTGGACGGCAATAACACTGTCTTCGCCTGCCGGATTGCGGTCGAACGTGATCCGGTTGCCGCCTTCGACCAGGAAGCGGCCGGCGCGCGTGCCGCCGCGCAACAGGAACCGGTCCGAATCGGCATCGAATATGTTCGTTCGAATCGAAGTTCCCGGGAGCTGTCCGGGAACGTACCCCTCAACCACCGCAATATCGGGCGTTGCGGAAGGGTGCGCGAGCGGCAATTCCGGGCAGGGAAAAGGCAGATGGAAAGTCAGCCCGTAGGCCGTCACGTTCATGCCAGATTCTCCATGATTCGATCGGCGAGTTCCTCCGCCTCCCAGCGAACCGCGGACCGGAACATCGCCGTGACGGGAATCGAACGGGCAATGGCGGATGCAATATTCAGCGATGCCCCGCGATCGAGCAGGACATTGGCGATCCGGCTGTTCCATACCATGCGGGTGGCGCTCTCGAATCGCGTCATGGAACTGGAATGCTGCCCCGGGAGCCGGAGATTCGGCTGGGTGGACAGCCGGATAATAGCGCGCAGTTCGACAGTCCGCGGAGGTTCCCATTCCCGAACGCAAAGGTTTTTCGAAAAATTGGCGGAACCGTTCCCGCCGATCCAGTCCGGTAGTCCACCGGGGAAGAGCTGCGATTGCGCATGGTGCCAGAGTACGATATGGGGGCTGGTTGGCAGTACGACAGGCCAGCCTTCGCCGTTCAATGCCACGGGCACAACGTCGTCGGCCAGGAGGCTGCAGCCGCGCCCGATCAGCGCGGCTGCCAGCGTGGACTTGCCCGCGCCGGAGTGCCCTGTAAGCATGAGGGCGCCCGCGGGTGTATTGACGGCGGAAGCGTGACACGCATACACGCCCCGCTGATAGAACAGCGCGGCCAGTGGCGCCGTGCGCAAAAAACGCGCAATCAGATCCCGGGAAACGCCGGGACTCGCGTCGATGGTAACCGAACGGCCACCCAGCACCAGATAACGCGCGGCGCCTGGAATATCGATCAGGAACTCACCGGGATTCGCCTGCCACAGTACACCTTTCGCGGGAGCCCCGGTGAGACTCTTCGGCGTTTCGCCGGATGCAATCCGGATATCCGGGAGAAAGGCGGGAAGCTGCATGAGATATCGTTTCAGGAAAGACGGGACTTACCGTGAGTGTACTGAGCGCGCGGGCCGCGAACAACCGGAACCGTCGAAGGATCGGTGGTTGACAGCAGTGACGTGCGGGTCCGGACCCTGAAGGGCACAGACAAACAATTGATAAAAAGCAACTTAATAAGAAAATGGCTTCGTTTGGTCGAACGCGGCGCCATGCCCGAATCGAGGAGAATATTCCCCTCTCGCATACACTGTAATCAACAGTCGTAACGTGCGATCGATATAGAAAAATGCCGTTCAATATCCAACCCATCCGGGAGTTCGTCGTCAGGCCGGCCCTGCCGCCTCAACTGGAGCGAATGTCCGAACTCGCCAACAATATCCTGTGGGCCTGGGAACCCTCCATCCGGACGCTGTTTCGCCGCCTCGATCCGGCATTGTGGAAGGAATCCGGCTACAACCCGGTGGTCATGCTCGGCCGTGTGTCGCAGACCGCGCTGGGGCGTGCCGCGACCGACCCGCGCTATCTTGCCCAGTATCAACTCGCCTGCCAGCGTTTCGATCGCCATATGCGCTCCGATGCGCGCGAAAGCAACGGGCCTGAAGACGGCAAACTGATCGCCTATTTTTCCGCCGAATACGGGCTCACCGAGTGTATGCCTGTCTACTCCGGCGGCCTCGGCGTGCTCTCCGGCGATCACATGAAATCGGCCAGCGATCTCGATCTCCCTCTGGTCGGCGTGGCTCTGCTTTATCAGCTTGGATACTTCCGGCAATACCTCAACGCCGACGGTTTGCAGCAGGAACGCTATCTCGAAAACGATTTCTACGCGTTGCCGCTTCGCCCCGCGCCTGGCCCCGACGGGAACCAGCAGGTGGTCTATGTGCAGCTTCCCGCGGGCCCCGTCGCCATCCGCGTCTGGACCATGGACGTGGGCCGCATCAAGATGCTGTTCCTCGATACGAACACGCCGCTCAACGTGCATCCGGAGGATCGTGCGATTGCCAGCCAGCTCTACGGCGGCGATAACGATACACGCATCCGCCAGGAGATCGTGCTCGGCATCGGTGGCCTGCGCGCGCTCGAAGCGCTCGACTACCACCCCACCGTCTTTCACATGAACGAAGGCCACTCGGCTTTCCTCGCCATCGAGCGCATCCGCCTCTTCATCGAGCGCCAGAATCTTTCGTTCGAAGAGGCGCTCGAAGCCACTCGCGTCAACAACGTGTTCACCACCCACACGCCCGTTCCGGCCGGCATCGATCTCTTCGACCCGGGCCTGGTTTACCACTACTTCAACCAGTTCTGCCGGGACGGGAAAATCGAGTTCGACCGCTTCATGGCCCTCGGGCGCCGTAATTCGCAGGATGGCGGCGAGTCTCTCTCGATGGCGATCCTCGCCCTGAACACCTCGGCCTGGCGCAACGCCGTCAGCCGCCTCCACCGCGATGTTTCGCAGGAAATGTGGCATTCCCTCTGGCCCACGCTTCCCATCTGGGAAACGCCGATCACATGGGTCACCAATGGCGTACACATGCCCAGCTGGATCAATGGCGATCTCGCCGATCTCTACGATCAGTATCTTGAGCCCGACTGGCGCAACCGCTGGAACGATCCCGCCGTATGGAAGCAGATCGACGACATTCCCGACGAAGAAATGTTCGAGGTGCATCGCCGACGCAAGCGCCGCCTGATCGCTTTCATCCGCGACCGGCAGACGGTTTCGGCGGTGCGCCGGAAGGCCGCCGCGTCCGAACTCCGTCACGCGGGCGAAGTGCTCGAACCCCACGCGCTCACCATCGGCTTTGCCCGGCGGTTCGCCACTTACAAGCGCGCCACGCTGCTGTTCCGCGACGTTGAGCGCCTCAGGAAAATCCTCTGCGACCGCGAGCGCCCGGTACAGATCGTCATCGCGGGCAAGGCCCATCCGAAGGACCAGCCGGGCAAGTCTTTCATTCGCGAAATCGTCCAGCTCTCGCGCGATCCGGAGCTGTGGAAACACATCGTATTCGTGGAAGATTACGACATGAAGATCGCGCGCGAACTGGTGCAGGGTGTCGATCTCTGGCTGAACACACCGCGCCGCGGCGAAGAAGCGTGCGGAACTTCGGGGATGAAAGCCGCGCTTAACGGCGTTCTCAATCTCTCCGTTCTCGATGGCTGGTTCGACGAAGCGTTCGAGATCTCCGGCGGCTGGGCCATCGGCGACCGCGAAGAGTATTCGGAAGACCAGGACGCCATTCACGCCGGCAATATCTACTATCTGCTGGAGCGTGAAATCGTGCCGCTGTTTTTTGCGCTGTCCGAAGGCGGACTCTCCCCCGAGTGGGTCAGGCGCATGAAGACCAGCATGAGAAATCTGACGCCGGCTTTCGATGCCCGCCGCATGGTTCACGACTACACCACGCAGCTTTATAATCCGGCGCACGACTACTGGCAAAGGGTGCGGGCCAACGATTTCGAGGCTGCCCGGCAGCGCGCGGCCTGGCATGCCCGTGTCAGTGAAATCTGGCCGCGGATCGGCTTCGTGGATCTTGGTCCGGCGCCCTCCGGGCCGGTCATGAGCGGGCAATCGGTTCACGTGGAGGCATCCATCCGCCTTGCTGGTTTGAAGCCCGAAGATGTTCGTGTTGAGTGCGTCATCGGGCGCATCGGCGCGAGCGGCGGACTTGAGGAAACGGAGGTTGTGGTGCTGCCAGGCAAATCCTTCGATGGTGACGTCGCGGTGTTCGGGCAGGAGATCGTTCCGGAGCAAACCGGACGCCTCGGATATGCAATTCGGGTGAGTCCGAATCACGTTGACGACCCGCTGACCCGTCCCGTTACCAGTCTCTTGAAATGGGGCTCCCGCTAACTAGCGGGCACGTTTGCGTTTCGGGAAAGTCCGTAAACTGCTTGCTATTAATGCCGCCTCCGGCGAGACGTTCGTGCCTCCAGCGCTGCCACTGCAACATCAGATAATAAACCGCGTTTATGGTTCTCGGGTTGTCTATGTAGTCGGTGGAAACCAGCGAGGTGTCCAGCGCCCTGGCGGTATGTGCTCAGCGCCTGGAAAAGAAAACTCTCTTTGTCCGCCTCCCACGCGAAGATCCGATTAAAGCAGAAATACTGCGCGCCTACATTGGAGCTCAGGTTCTCCCATTTCGGGTTGTTGGGATCTGACGGCGGTTTCAGCGGATTGGGCCCGACGTAGCAGAAACTGCACGACGTAACCCGATAGGGTTGCACAAGATCCTTGGTCATGTAAGTCGGGTCGTTCTCGTAGTAGCGTTTGGCGTCCCACCGGGCCTTATCCTCGGCCCAAAGTCGGGGTTGGGAAAAAGCCGTAAACCCACAATGCCTGTTGGATAACCATAAAAAGGACCCGACGGAAAGCGTCGTGCCGTCCGGCAGTTTCTCGCCGCGATGGGCCGCTCTTACCCCCGGATACCGAGACTCGTCTGCGAACGGGTCTTCACCGTTGAATCTCGGGTCGCATTCGGGAATGCGCTTGTCCAGCCAGAGATCAAATCGTGCCGGGTCCCGAGGCCTCCGCGAAGCACGGCTCATTCATCAGCCCGAGGTAGCGCCAACGGTTGGCGCGCGAAAACTTGTATTTTCCCGTCGTGCTCTGGTAAGACGAGACGATCCCGAGCATGTCGAAGGTACCAAGACTCTTCCAGTTGAGGACGTCCCACAGACGGTCGTCCCCCCGGTCCAGACCAGCCACATGTTCCTCCCTGAATCTGATGTCTGGTGAGAGGAAGCGCGCCGTCCCTCGTCTGCTTCATGTCGTGGAAGAAATCTTCATTCGCGAAAGCGAAAGATTCCGGACCGCGCTGCGCCGGCATCGCGTCGTCCTGGATTGCCCCTGGCGCGCCCTTGCCGCCCCTGGTGGCGCAACCGGATGTCACGCACAGGCTCAGGAAAATATAAAATACGCCGCCTTTGACACAAGACCAGAATGCTGCCTGACACGATACATCTTCTGTTGTATCGGCTCAAATCTCATTTGGAGCAACGACTCGTCACATTTTTCCAGAATTCGGGATTATGTCTTGCACGTCGGGCGATTTTGTGCTTATCATTGGGAATTATTTTCTGCCTTTATGATCGCTGCCCGTTCGATTCTCGCCGTTATTCTGTTAACGGTTTCTCTGTTCTCGCCCGTGAGCGCCCAGTCGGTATCTCCCTACGCGCAGGATTTTCTGACCTCGACCTTCAATCTTGAAACGTTGTGGGAACCGGCGGCATCAGGAGCGTTCTCGGCGTACGTTACGCGGCCAGCAGGCTTTGGGCGGGGACTCGAAAGCTTTGGCCTTCATTACGGTGTTTCCCTCGCTGATAACGTCAACGGAAAGTTCTTTCGGGATTTTGCCTTTGCCTCCCTGGCCCGCCGTCGGAACAATTATGTGCCGCTGGGCGGGTCCAACATCTGGAAACGTATCCGTAACGCTGCCGAGTACACTGTCGTGGCATCGTCTGAAACCAACGAACGCAGTTTCAACTGGTCGGGGCTGCCAGCCTCGTTTGCCTCTGCTGGCCTATCGAACCTTTATCAGCCTGCCGAACAACGGACCTGGCTCGCCACACTGGAGCGCACCGGAACGAACACCGTGGGCTACGTTGTCGGCAATATCTGGCTCGAATTTACGAAAAACAAATTGCAGGAACATCGTGCCGCCCGCGCGATGATCAAAACTCAGTAGGAGAATTATGCGCGCGTTCGTTCTGATATTTCTGCTGGCCTCGGCATTAGCCGCTCAACCCGAAATTCCGGACCAGCAATACCGTTGCCCGCCTGAAGATACCTGTAAGACCCTTCATTCACTCCCGGCGTTCGTGCAGCCGCCGGGCGCCAATTACTCCATTAACTATGTCGAATTTAACGACAAAGGCAAATCCTTTAATGAGCACGAACTTCCGGACGCCCTCGCCCAGATAAGCAAAGCGCAGGCCGATAATCCGTATGTCTTCGTCTTTTTGTACGTGCACGGATGGCAGAATAATGCCGATGAGGTTCTCACATCGGACCCCGTCAATTTTAGCAAGGCTGTCGCCAGCATCTCATCCAAATTCTTCCCAGGCTCGACTCCTGCCGGAAAGGCCCCACCCGTGGTCGGCATCTATCTTGCCTGGCGAGGACTCACCTTCACTTTCGAGCCTTTTAAGCACATCATCAGCTACTGGCCCAGGCGGCAGGTAGCGCGCGCCATCGGAGGCGAGGGGATGTTCCAGGCTCTGCGGCAGATTGCCGTGGGAGTTGGCCAGAATCGTGATCGGACCATGTTCGTCTGCATTGGGCACTCGTTTGGCGCCCGTGTTCTCGAAGCCGCCGCCGAGACACTCGATCCCAGGCACCCGGAGCGGACCGGATTTATGCGCGAATTCCGTTTGCAGGTCAAGGCGCGGGCTTCCCATCCTGCCAATAAAGAGGAGGAAAGTAATCGCCTTGCCCCCTCCGACCTGATTTTTTACGTCAATGCCGCCACCTCCTCGGCGGTAACCCGTGAGACCATTGCCGATCTCAAGAGTGTTTGCAAAGAAGCCCCCGGTTCTCCGATCTGTGAATCGCGGCCCATGTACCTCGCCATCACCTCGACTGCCGATTGGGAAACAAGATTCGTCATGCCCGTCGCAAATCTTGTCATCCCGGCGTTAAAGACCGACGGTCTGCGGCTTGTGTCCGCCGCCAACTCGCCGACCCTCCATACCCACCATCTTCCGGATAAGGTGCATTGCCCGCCTCCCGCCGAACCTCTGAGGTGCGCCGAACCCAACTCTTTCTGCTTTGTGACAGGTCAGGGGCCGAACAGTTCCTGCTATCAGGTCTTGCCGATCGAATCGAAGGCAGCGGTGCCCTTCTGGGTCATGAATGTCAAATCGGACATCATAGAGAACCACGGTGATGTCTGGAACCCGAACGTGCTCGCCATGGTGAAAGCAATATCCGACCAGAACAAACATTTCATTCGAATGAGGGCCGCCGCGCCACCGAAACCTCTTGAGCCTTCAGGCGCACCGGAACAAGCAACAGTGCGATAACTAAACACACGGCCGTACCGCTACGTTATTTGATGCGGGAGGCGTCGAATATCCGCGGATCCGGCGTACCGGCGGTGAAGGGCGTAAAATCCGGCGTGACGGTGAACAGGTCGTCCAGGTCCGCGGCGGTCGCGTCCATCAGGTTCAAGGGTGGAACGCGCAGCAATTCGAAGATCGTCCGCAGCAGGCCTGGAAAACTGACATTCATGTGTGAGGCATAGTTTCGTTTCACGTATGGGCCGGCGGCGAGCAGAAGCGTCCGGTGAGCGTCGATGTGATCGAGACCCTCGCGCGCGTTGCTCTCAGTCGTGAAAACGACCATCCCGGGCCACCACGGCGAATGCGACAGATAGTCGAGAATGCGGCCGAAAGCGAGATCGTTATCTTCGACAAATGACGCGTCGTACGGATATCCGCGCTCGGGCTGCGCTTCGGGCGCCCGGTCGTTGGGCAGGCGGAGATAGAGGAAACCCGGCAGCGGTTCACCGCCCTTTCCGTACCTGTGTTCCAGTTCGGCGATGAACCGGTCCGCGCGGCTCTGATCGGACATGTCGTTTTTTGTTTCGTCCTTCTCGTCGAAGCTGCCGAACGTCACGCTATGGCTTTCGAGGTGATGCCATAACGGTTCAGGGGCCTGTGCGCGGTCCCGGAATCCTGTCAGGAATTCGGTCTCGGCCCGCAGATCCGTATAGGCGCCGGTGAGCCACCGATGGCCGTCCGGCTCGCCGTCGCCATCCGCATAGAAGTTGTCGCTGTAGGCCCAGTGGCGTGCCGCGGCATGGGCGTTCGGCGTGATTTGAGCGTCCTGCACGCTGAACTGCTCCCGGTGACCCTCCGCGCGCCCATGCATCCCGAAGCGCGCCAGGCGGCCCTCGCCCGCAACATCGCCCAGCACTTCGTCGAAGGTCCGGCCCCCCCGTACGATCAGCACCACGTGCCGGATAGCCGCCGGTGGTTCAGGCGTGGCGGAGGGCCTGGGGAGGAATCCGTTATTGACGAACACAACGCCTGTCTCGCGGGGCAGTTCACTCTCCGATGGCATCGCGAAAGTCGTCACCATGCCGCGGTGGAGCGTGGGCGCTTCCCCGAATTCCATCAACGGATGGCGCAGGTTCGGGCCCGTGCCACGGCCGAGCGCGTTCGCCACATAGACGCGATCGCCCGAGATCGCCACCCGCGTCGGCATCCAGCCGGCCGGCAGATGAGCGATCGCAAGATTGCGTTCCGTATCCACCACTCCGACCGCGTTGATACCGGCTTCCGCCACCAGCAGCCACTTCGTGACCGGGTCGTAGGCCAGCCCCGCGGGCACAATGCCCCGCAAGGATTCGAGCGCCGGGATGCGGAGCGGGATAGTGGCTTCGATTTTGTGTTCCCGGGTGGAGATCACCGTAATCGAATCGTCGCCGGCATTCGATACGTAGACGCGGTCGGCGGTGGCAAGCACGGCCTGCGGGGATTCGGTTGGGATGCAATCGCCGAGCAGGGGTTTCGCCGCATCGCGCACGTCGATTTCGCAGACGGAATCGGGATCGGAGCCGGCGATCCAGGCGGAAGCGCCGTCGGGCGAGAGAGCGATCGCGAACGGCTCACGGCCCATCCGCACGGAGGACAGCACCCGTCCTGTTTTCGCGTCTATCGCCGCCACGCGAAGGTTGGCACGGTCGATCGCATACAAGAGATGGCGGCCACGGTCGAAGGCGAGATCCGCGGTAAAGCTGTTGAGCCAGCCGTGGCTGTTCAGGTTAACCGTCTTGCGGGCGTCGCCTGTATCGGCATCGATCAGCCGGATTTTTCCGGAAGCGCCTTCCGAAACCCAGACCGCTTTTGTGGAATCGAAAGCGATGCCGCCGCTGACGCCTCTCCATGCCGGATCGGCAATCTCCGGCGCGGTGCCGTGCGGGGTCCGCCCCCAGATATGATGCACCTTCCAGCCGCTCTTGCCTGGTGGTTCAATGAGGGTAATTCCGACACGCTCATAGCCGGCATTGGCCGTGCCAACCCCGCCACCGGGACTCAGGGCGAGGCCAAGAGGCCCCGGACCGGTTTCGATTTCGGTGCCCAGCGGCCGCAGCAACCGCCCTCCCGGCAGGATCGACCCGGCGGCGGCGATCAGCGCGGATCGCTCTCCCGCCGGCGGCCGAAAATCCGCCGCGGAGGCAAGCAGGGCGACAAAAGCTGCTGCAGTAACTCCGGAAATGCGCAAAACCTGCAACTCCTGAATTTCGGTGAGCGTCCTTATACTACACCTGACGAGCCGAAATCGCATGATTTTAGACATTGGCAAGAGGTGTGCTTGGTTTTGGCACCGTACGTGCTAAGTAATGCCACGTATCGTGTGAAGGAGTCCAAAAGAGAGTCGCATGGTACCATCGGTACGCGTAAATTCTGTACGAATACGAACGATTTTATTAAGGGGAACGCATGGGAATGAGTATGGCACCGGCACCGCAACAAAGACCGCTTGAAGACCCGCTCGCGCATCTGCCCTGCTCCACGATACTTGAATATCGAAAGGGACAGACCATCTATAGCCAGGACCAGCCGTCGACCAGCATTTATCTGGTTATCGACGGCAAAGTAAAAGTCTGCCGTCTTGCCGACGATGGGCGCCAGGTCGTGGTGGATATTTACCAGCCCGACGAATTTTTCGGAGAATCCGCATTTCTCGGCCCCGCGCAAAGAACCGAGATATCGGTCGCGCTCGAAAACACCAAGCTTATGACATGGACCACCTCGGAAATCGAGGAAATCGCGACGCGCCGCCCCAAGCTGGCAATCGCCCTGTTACAGCTTCTGGTGCAACGGTCGATGGATTTCGGCAGCCGTATCGAAAGCTTCTCGGTTGACAACATTGCTCGCCGTCTGGCGCGCGCGCTCATTCGTTTCTCCGAGCGGCTGGGCAAGGAAGCGGAAGACGGGTCGGTACAGATGATCCCGTTCACGCACGAACTGCTGTCGCAATATGTGGGAACGTCGCGCGAGATTGTGACGCACTACATGAACCAGTTCCGGCGCCAGGGCTATCTGCGTTATTCGCGCAAGGGTATCCTTTTGCACCGGGACGCATTGAGAGAGTGGTTGCGCCAGGAACCGTTAGCCGCCTGATCCGGCTTCGAACCGCCGCATCAGAACTACGGTCACATTGTCGGGACTTCCCGCGGCGAGAGTTGCAGCGATTAATGCATGGCATTTTTCCTGCAACTTCGCGTGGCGAGTGTTCAGAATCCTTTCTATTTCTTCTTCCGTGACCACGCCGTGCAGGCCGTCGCTTGACAGCATCATGATGGCGCCAGGCTGGAGCGGAACGGCATAATGATGGATTCTGACAGTTTCTCCCACGCCGACGGCCATGGTGAGTACGTGGCGCATCGGATGAATCCTGAGGCTGGTTTCGTCGATACCGAGAGGTCTGCCGACCTCCCGCACCCACGTCTGATCTTCGGTGATCGCGCGAAGTTTGCCGCCATCCAGCAGCCAGGCGCGGCTGTCCCCGACGCTCGCGATGGCAACATCGTTTTCCCCGGTCTCGAGCGCGGCTACCAGCGTGGTCCCCATGCCTTCGAGGAGAGGATCGTGCTTCGCCTCGTTAAAAACGCGGCGGTTGGCCTCTTCCACGGACGCGAGGAGCCCCGCCTCATCCGGGTGAGGTAAGTTCCCCAGAACCTCGGCCACTGTCTCGACCGTCAGCCGGGAAGCGCGTTCGCCACCGCGAGCGCCGCCCATGCCATCCGCCAGTAAATAAAGTCCGAGTTTCGGAACAATTCGAAAAGAATCCTGATTGGTGGGCCGGATCGATCCGGTATCTGTCAGGGCACAGGCTTCCAGCATGCAGAGAATGTCCCACTATAGAACAACGCGGATGGGCGGGTGAGAAAAGAATGCAGAGCGGGCGATACACTGGCTGCGTGAAGCTCCAACTCGCGGGCGAGGCAGCCGATTATCGATCGATCCTCGAACGCGGCGACATTCTCTTTTTCCCGCAGGGCGGATTCGATCTCCCCATCGCCGTGCGCGCCGCGCTGATGAGTGCCACGCAGGATGCGCGGAGTTTCCATAAGAATATCGCCTACAAGCCGAACCTCGACCGGGTGAGCGGGCTCGCCGATGCCGGGGAAGCCGCCGCCATGCGCACGCCCATGCGTGAATATTCCCGGTGCGCGCTGGACTTTATGGCGCGCATTCTGCCGGAATATGCGCGTTCGTGGAAAGTGGATTACGCCAGCTTCCGCTCGATCGAAGAGCGGGGAAGGGAACTGCCTCTCACCAAACGCAACGATCTGTTGCACGTGGACGCCTTTCCCACGCGCCCGGTTTTCGGCAACCTGATCCTGCGCTGCTTCACGAACGTGAATCCGGAGCAGTCGCGCGAGTGGATGACCTCCGACCCATTTGCGGCGCTTGCGGCGCAGCAGGCGGAAAAGGCCGGACTGGCGCGGTTTGCCGAAAGGACCGGTTCTCCCCTGTGGAGTCTGCGCAGGAGTGCGGTGAAAGTGCTTGGCAAAGCTGGAATCCCCGTGGTGGACCGATCGCCGTACGATGCGTTTATGCTGCACTTCCACGACTGGCTGAAGGCCAACGGCGAGTATCAGGAACGCTGTCCGAAATACCGTTTCGCGCTGCCGCCCGGGTCGACATGGCTGGTCTTCACGGACGTAGTTCCACACGCGGTGCTGGAGGGGAGGCTGGCGCTGGAGCAGACCGTCATCGTTTCCCGCGAAAGCCTGGCAGATCCGATGCGCGCGCCTTCCGCCATTCTGGAACGGATGGCGGGGCGGGTGCTGACGGTATGAAATTGCGAACCGCGTGCGCGGCGCTGGCGCTGGCCGCTCCTTTAGCGCTCCATCCGGCGGCGGACGATTCCATTCGCGGCTTCGATTCCGGCTCGCAGGCGATGGAAATCCAGTGGGAACACCAGGCTCGCGCGGTACCGGATGCCGCACGCATGGGCGCATTCATTGAGCGGTTTTCGAGCCGGGCGCATCTCGCCGGTACGCCGCAATCGAAAGAGACCGCGGAAGCGATTCTGGCGCAACTTCGGAGCTACGGGCTCGATGCGCACATTGAGGCGTTCGAAGCTCTCCTGCCTGTTCCCAAAGAACGCGTTCTTGAAATGACCGCGCCCACGATGCTGCGCTTGAAATTGGAAGAACCGGCGGTCGCGGGCGATCCGAATTCGAGCGACCCCGGGATGGTGCCTCCTTACAACGCATACTCGGCCGATGGCGACGTGACCGCGCCGCTGGTTTATGTGAACTACGGGCTTCGGGAAGATTACGACGTGCTGCGCGAGCGCGGCATCGATGTGAAGGGCAGGATCGTGATTGCGCGCTACGGCAAGAGCTTTCGCGGGATGAAGCCGAAGATTGCGCACGAGCATGGCGCGATCGGCTGTATTCTTTATTCCGACCCACGCGACGACGGCTACTTTCAGGGCGAGGTTTTCCCAAAAGGCCCTTACCGTCCGGCGGAAGGAGTGCAGCGGGGCAGCGTGCTCGACCTGCCGCTTTATCCCGGCGATCCTCTGTCGCCAGGCTGGGCGTCCGAACCCGGATCGAAGCGCCTCCCGTTAAGTGAAGCGAAGACCATGGCGCAGATTCCGGTTTTGCCCATCTCCTGGGCCGACGCGCAGCCTCTGCTGGAGAATCTCACGGGGCCCGTGGCGCCGGTGGCCTGGCGCGGCGCGGTGCCGGTGACGTATCGGCTCGGTCCTGGCGCGACGAACGTGCATCTGAAAATCGTCATGGATAATTCCACGCGCCCTTTGTATGACGTCATTGCGCGTATTCCGGGCGATGAGTTTCCGGACGAATGGGTGCTTGAGGGCAATCATCACGATGCGTGGGTACACGGCGCGAGCGATCCTCTGTCGGGGGCGGCTTCGCTGATGGAGACCGCCCGCACGCTGGCGGAAATGACTCGGCAGGGCTGGAAACCGAAGCGCACCATCCTGTTTGCTTTCTGGGATGGTGAAGAATTCGGGCTGACCGGGTCCACCGAATGGACGGAGAAGCACGCGGACGAGCTCGACCGGAAACTGGTCGCCTATATCAACGGGGATTCCACGGGGAAGGGCAGATTCAGCGCGGGCGGGTCGCATTCGCTCGAAGAGTTCGTGCGGGAAATTGAACGCGACGTGGACGATCCGGTCAGCGGCAAGCCGCTCCTCGGACAGAACTTCCGAATTGGAGCGCTGGGTTCCGGTTCGGATTATACGCCCTTCCTGCAGCATCTCGGGGTGGCATCGCTCGATATGCAGTTCGATGCGAACAGCTCCGGCATTTATCATTCCGATTACGACGATTTCGACTGGTTCAGCCATTTCTCCGACACGGACTTCGTTTATGGGCGCACGCTATCCCGGGTTCAATCCACTGCGTTGATGCGCCTCGCCGATGCGCCGGTGCTGCCCTTCGAATTCGAACGCTTCATCTCCACCGTCTCACGGTACGTGGATGAAATCGGGGGGATGCCGGGCTTGCCGCTGAAGCCCTGGCTGGCGGGGCTGCGAAGCGAAAGCGAACGCGTGCGGGAGAGCGCAATGAAGCTCGATTCCGCTTATGCGCGCGCGCTGCCGCGGCTGGGCACGGCGCCCCACGATAAACTTGCCGCGCTCAATGGAATTCTGTTTCGCACGGAACGCACTCTGACGCTCGATCCGGGGCTGCCGGGCCGCCCCTGGTACCGGCATCGTATCTATGCGCCGGGACGTTACACCGGCTACGAGGCCAAAACGTTGCCGGGAATCCGTGAGGCAGTCGAGGCAGGGAAGGCCGATGAAGCCCGGCAGCAGGCGGAGCAGGTGACCGGAATCCTGCGGGCGTTGAGCGATCAGCTGGCGCGGGCTGCGAAAATAACAGGAGAACTGTGATTAATACACCATGCTAGACACACCATGGGGCGAGATCGAAGTCGCGGATGCCCACGTTCATTTTTTTTCGCCCGAATTCTTCCACTCGCTGGCTGAGCCGCACGACGTGAGTGAAGTGGGCTCCAGGCTGGGGTGGGAGATTCCCGAAACCTCCGAAGACCTGGCCGAGCGCTGGGCGCTCGAGATGGATCGCAATGGAGTGGACAGCGCCGTCCTGATCGGAAGCATTCCGGGCGACGTGGATTCCGTGGGTGCCGCGCTGGAGTGCCATCCGGAGCGCTTTCGTTCGGTCGCGATGCTGAACCCTTTGCTCCCGGGCGCGGATATCCGCTGCGCGAGGGGCATGGCCGCGGGTCAGGTGAACGGCGTTTTTCTGTTTCCCGCGATGCATCGGTATTCGCTGCACGATCACCAGGTTCACTCTCTGCTGGCGACCGTGGCGGGCTATCCCGATACCGTGGTTTACGTGCATTGCGGCATGCTGAGCGTAGGTTTCCGGAAAAAGCTCGGGCTGCACTCGCAGTTCGATATGCGGTTCTCGAACCCGATCGACCTGCACGCGGTGGCGCTCACGTTTCCGCACCTTCCCTTCGTGATTCCGCACTTCGGCGCGGGCTATCTGCGCGAGGCGCTGATGGTGGCGGATCTGTGCCCCAATATCTATTTCGATACGTCGAGTTCGAATCGCTGGATGCGCTGCGAACCGGCCGGGATCGATCTTCCGGGTGTGTTCCGCAAGGCGCTCGATGTGCTGGGGCCGAAGCGGCTGCTCTTCGGTTCGGACTCGTCATGGTTTCCGCGCGGCTGGGTTCGCGAGGTATTCGATTCTCAGGTGCGGGCGCTCGCCGATATCGGTGTCGATGCCGAAACGGCACGGGGCATCTTCGGTGGAAATCTTAAAGCTCTGTTCCGGAAATAGCTGAGAAAAACCGGGGTCCCGCCGCACTAACGCGGCAGAGACCTCTTCAGTTGACTTTCCCGTTCTTCTGGCGCGGACCCCGCTCGGGTGTTCCCGCCGCCGCCGCGACGGAAGATGCGCGCCCCGGCCAGTTATGCAAGCTGCTCGATGCGGCGAAAATTGAATACCGCCGGGATGCTCCGGAGCTGACTTTGCGTTCGCTGCCCGCGACATCCGCGCCCGAAAATCCTTTACGGGTGGAAGCGCAACCGTTCTCGTTCCCGCTTGCGCCGCCCGCGCGGATCGCCATGCTGGGAGGCGGATTCCACTTGGGCCGCAACATCCGGGAGTTCGACGTGGAAGATATCGTATGGCTGCACTCTTATGCGCCGGAAGCGCTGGTGCTGGCGCTCGATCCCGCTCTTTCGCTGGCTGACCGGAAAAGCCGCGGATTGTTCGAGCTGCAAAGCCTGAAGACCGCCATCGTGGTGCTGACATCGCTGGCGGATTCGCCGCTGGCCGATCACCATCGCGATCTGTTGTGGCAGGCTTTCGGCGTTCCGATATTCGAGCAGTTGCGGGGCTGGGATGGAACCGTAATCGCGAGGGAGTGCGAAGTCCACGACGGCCTGCACATCGACGAAGCGGCGGCGATTTTCCATCTGTGCCAGGAGGAATTGCTGGCGACTCAACTCACCGCGCCGGGCAACCCGATTATTCGCGCCCGCACCGGACTGACCGGTGAAATTGCGAGCGGGCGCTGCGAGTGCGGGGCGGAGACACCGCGCCTGCGCAACCTGGCGGCGGTGCCTATAAAAGCGTCAGTGGCCGCGGCCTGACTTTTTGTAAATCGGTCAGTCGATGAGATCGAGATCGATCTTCTTCTTGCCGGCGTCGATCTTCGCAATCCTGAAGCGGCGTACCTGACCGGGTTTCAGCAGTTCGCGCCGGGACTGTGTGTCCGGGCTGGCCGGGGCGTTGGAAGGGCTGCCCTTCCATCTGGTGGCGAGCATCGACGACAGAGCGGAAACATCCACCGGAGCCGCTTTCTGTTCCGCTTTCTGTTCCTTCTCGGCCAGAATGCAAACTCCCTGTACCCCTTCGCCGAGTTCGATGGTGGCGCGGCCGCGAGTCACTTCGGCCACGCGTCCGGTGACCTCGTCGCCGTCCTTGTGCTCGGTCATGTACTCGTCGAGAGAGGTCGGCACCAGTTGTTTCAGGCCCAGCCGGAGACGGCGCTTTTCGCGGTCGTTTTCGAGCACGATGGCCCGCACCGTCTGGCCGACTTTCAGTTCGTCCTGCGGATGGTTGATGCGCTTCTCGTTGACGATGTCACCGACGTGAATCATGCCTTCGACGTTCTCCGTCACCTGCACGAAAGCGCCGAATTGCTTGAGCTGCGTGACGGGACCCTCGACGATCGTCCCGATGGGGTAGTTTTTCTCGACCTCATCCCAGGGATCGCCCAGCGCCTGCTTGAGGCCAAGTGAAATGCGCTTGTCGGACGGATTGACCGAGAGCACAACCACCTCGACCACGTCGCCCGGTTTCAACATGTCGGAAGGCTTGCGGACCTTCTTCGACCACGACATCTCCGACATGTGGACCAGCCCGTCGAGCCCGGGCTCGAGTTCCACAAAAGCACCGAAATCGGTGACGCGCGCGACCGAACCCTTCACGCGATCGCCGGTCTGATATTTATCCGCAACCGTGGTCCAGGGGTCGGGCTGCAGTTGCTTCAGGCCGAGCGAAATGCGTTTCTTGGCGGGATCGACCTTGAGGATTTTGACATCGAGTTCCTGGCCGACCGTGAGCGCGTCCGCCGGTTTGTTGACCCGGCCGTGCGAAATGTCGGCGACATGCAACATGCCGTCGACGCCGCCAATATCGATGAAGGCGCCGTAATCGAGCAGGCTGCGGACGGTGCCATGCACCACCATCCCGGCCTGGAGACCGCTCAGTTTCTCTTCCTTCGCCTTCGCCCGCTCTTCTTCGAGGACCGCGCGCCGGTCGACCACGATGTCTTCTTTTTCGGTGTCGAGTTTGATGATGCGGCAGGCAATCTCCTGGCCCACCAGAGTCTGCATCTCGGGCACGTCGCGCGCGCCGCTGCGCGAAGCCGGCATGAACGCGCGCATCCCCACATCTACCGAAAGGCCGCCCTTGATGACGGCGGTGACAAGACCTGAAACCGTGAGCTTTTCGTCGAAAGCCTTTTGCAGGGCGGACCAGTCCTTCGGACGATCTACCTTGATCAGAGAGAGCTGATAGTAGCCTTCCTCGTTCCGCCCCTTGACGCCCACCAGAATGACGTCTCCGGGTTTGACGGGAATAGGACCCTGGTCGTCGCGCAACGCCGCAACGGGCATGACGCCTTCGGTCTTCTGGCCGATATCGAAGAACACGTTGTCGTCATTGATCGCGACAACGGTGGCTTCGCGCCCCTGTTCGCCACCGGGGGCTTCGTGCGTATGGGTCTGTTCGAACTGGTTGAGGATGTCGCCGAAAGAGCTTTCCGCTTCAGACGGATTCTGCCTCTCCTGCTCGCGAACGTCTTCTTCGCGAAGCGACGAAATAGGGTTGGACATTGGCGTGATTACGATTCTTATTGTGGCACACGCGTTGCGAGCGGCAATGACAGGGTCATGAGGTGGCAATGACGCGGTAAAGCCCTCCGCTCGCGTGAATGACAACGGTTCTGCCACAATCCAGTCAGATGCCGAAGGTTGCGGTCTCCGTTCAGATTTTTGGCCTGAAAAACTCGCAGGCGACGCGTGCCGCCGAGCGTTTCTTCAAGGAGCGGCGGGTGACGATTCAGATGGTCGATCTGAAGCAGAAGCCGATGGCGCCCGCGGAGATCGGGAGATTTGCCGGCCGCTTCGGCCTGGCCGCGTTGCTGGATACCTCGGGAAATGCGTATATCGATGCGGGACTGAAATATCTGAAAGTCACGGATGCCGAGTTGTTGCGGAAGATCGAGGGGGAGCCGAAACTGTTGCGGCTGCCTCTGGTGCGGGCGGGGAACCGGCTCAGTGCCGGTCACGATGAAGATGCGTGGAAGGCGATGATCCAGGGCGCCTGAAACGCGGCGCGGCTGTGCGGAATCCAACACAACAGGGTCACGGATTGAGAAAATTCCGTCGGGTTCGGCACTCTTTTGCTGCGCTCCGGAATATCCGTGCGCCATATGGCCGCAGAACAGATTTCTGAACACTCCGTCCTTCTTCACGAGATTTTCGAGGCGCAGGCCGCGGCGCACCCGGATGCGGTAGCAGTCGTATTCGGGCGCCAGACGGCGACGTATCGCGAACTGGACGAATACGCGAACCGTCTGGCCCGCCATCTGCGCGGGCGAGGCGTGCGGCGCGGGGACAGCGTGGCGATGGTTTTGCCGCGGTCGATGGACGCGTGTGCCGCTATCCTCGCGATCCTCAAAGCGGGAGCGGCTTACGTGCCGATCGATCCGGAATACCCGGCGGAGCGCATCGCCTGGATTCGGGAAGATTCCGGCGCCACGGCGGTGATTGGCGAGGCGGATCTGGCGAAGGCCGCAGGCGAAAGTCCCGCAGCCCTGCCGCGAGACGAAGACACCGCGGCTTCAGAGAACCTCTGCTATGTGATTTACACCTCGGGCTCTACCGGCAAGCCCAGAGGCGTGATGGTGGAGCATCGCAACGCCTGTCATCTCGTGCTTGCCGAGCGCCGGCTTTTTGAGGTACGGCGGGAGGACCGGGTCTATCAGGGCGCCTCGCTCGCCTTCGACTTGTCGGTGGAGGAGATCTGGCTGGCGTTCGCGGCGGGCGCCACTCTTGTGGTTGCCACGCCCGAGATGGCACATGCGGGACCGGATCTGTCGAGCCAACTGGCGGAGCTGGGCGTTACCGTGCTCTCCTGCGTGCCGACGCTGCTCTCCATGCTGGAGGTGCAAGAGCTGCCCGCCTTGCGTCTTCTTATTCTGGGCGGTGAGACGTGTCCGAAGCAGCTCGTGGACCGCTGGGCCCGTCCGGGGCGCCGTATTGTGAACACCTACGGACCCACGGAAACAACGGTGATCGCCACATACGCGGACGTTTCCGCCGGGAAGCCGGTCACAATTGGGCGGCCCGTGCCTGGCTACCGGATATACCTGCTCGACCCTCAGACCGGCAGCGATCTCCGGCCGGTGCCGCACGGCGCAACAGGGGAGATTTGCATCGGTGGCGCAGGTGTCGCGCGCGGTTATCTCGGGCTGCTCGCCGAAACTCATGCGCGTTTTATCCGGGACCCTTTTGCGGCCATTGGATGCGGCGCGCGGTTGTATCGCAGCGGCGATCTGGGGAGGATGAACAGCGACGGCGACATCGAATTCATGGGGCGCGCCGACGGGCAGGTGAAACTGCGCGGCTTGCGGGTGGAGCTGGGCGAGATCGAATCGGCTCTGCTGCGCAATGAGAACGTGCGTGCGGCGGCATGCGCGGTCCGCGAGGACGCGAGCGGCGAGCAGCAGCTGGTTGCGTGGGTGGTACCGAGGGATGGAGCGTTGGTAGACGAACAGCGCCTTCGCCTGCAATTGCGAAGATGGCTGCCGGCGTGGATGGTGCCGGCGCTGATCGAGACGGTGAGCGATCTGCCGCGGTTGACGAGCGGCAAGCTCGACCGGGCGTGTCTACCCGCAGCTTTCTCCGCACCCAGGGCGCGCCGCAAAGCGATCCCCGTGCTGCCGCGGGACGGAATCGAACGCAAGCTGATGGAGGTCTGGAGCGCTTTGTTCCACCCTCTGCCGGTTTCGCCTGACGACGATTTCTTCCTCGATCTGGGAGGGCATTCGCTGCTGGCCGCGAGGGTGGTTTCGGAACTGCGCAAGGATGCCAGGTTTGCGTCGCTGACGGTGCGGGATGTTTACGCCTGGCCTGCAATTTCGCGCCTGGCTTCCGTGGTGAGGTCTCGCACAGGCGCGCCGGCGGGCAAGTCTCGCGTGCGGCGAGAAAACCGGCGCGCACGCCACTTCGCGGCGGGAGCGGTCCAGTCGGCGAGTCTTTACTTTGTATTCGGTTTTCGGGCCGCGCAGTGGATTACCCCCTGGCTGGTCTACTTCCTGCTGGCCCGCCATGGTTCCACGCCGGAAGCGGTTTTGTGGGCGCTGGTTAGCGCCGTCGCGGTGCCCCCGATCCTTATTTTGACCGCGGTCTGCGCCAAGTGGGCACTGCTCGGCCGGGTGCGGGCCGGCCGCCATCCACTGTGGGGCGCTTATTACCTGCGGTGGTGGTTCGTGCAGACGCTGATTCAAAGTCTGCCTCTCACCCGTCTTGGCGGGACGCCATTACTGCCATTTGTGTATCGCCTTTTCGGCGTACGGATCGGCAAAGACGTGCATCTGGCAACAGATCTTCTCGCCGCGTTCGACGTGATTTCGATTGGCAGCGGGACAAGTATCGACGAAGGGGCATCGCTTTCCGGCTACACGGTGGAGGATGGCGATCTTGTGATCGGCCCGGTGTCGGTGGGGCGCGATTGCCTGGTAGGGACACGGTCCGTGCTGTGTCCCGGCGCAGTGATGGAAGATGGCGCGAGGCTGGAGGATCTATCGTTACTCGGGAGTGGCGCGCGGATTCCCGCGGGAGAGACGTGGTCCGGTTCGCCTGCTGAGCCGCGCGCCGCGGTCGTGCCCGCCGAGCGGCCGGCCGCGCGCAGCCGAATCTGCAATGCCGGGGTCACGATGCTCTATGTGGCGCTCGCGCTCGCTTTCCCGCTGATCGAGATTTCCGCCTTTCTGCCGGGAGTCGTCCTTCTGATGCGCTCTTCTTATCTCGGGGCGCCGCTCGCCGGAGCGTGTTTCATCCTCTGCGTAACGGCCGAAGTGCTGCTGTTCAAGTGGCTGCTGATCGGCCGCGCGAGGGCGGGCACGTACGCGGTGCACGGCTGGTTCTACATCAGGAACTGGGTGGTGGAGCAGTTGCTTGCTTTCAGCGTGGAGGTGGCAGGGCCGCTTCACTCCACCATCTTTCTGAAGCCCTGGTATCGCGCGCTGGGCGCAAAGCTGGGCCGGTTCGCCGAGATCTCGACTGCGAGCACGACGACGCCGGATCTTCTCGATATCGGAGACGATTGCACTATCGCGGACGAAGTGTCGCTGGGGGCGGCGCGCGTGGAGCACGGCTGGCTGACTCTGGCGGCCACCAGACTCGGGCGGCGCGTATTTGTGGGCAACGGCGCGGTGATTCCGGCGGGCACCACGCTTGGCGAGGGATCGCTGGTGGGGGTGCTTACCGCTGCTCCGGCGGATCGGGAACAGGCAGCGCGCGCGGGCGCCTGCTGGCTGGGCTCGCCGCCGATCTTTCTGCCTCGCCGCCAGGCTGGCGCCGGTTTTCCGGAACAAAGCACCTTCCGGCCCACGCGAAAGCTCCAGTGGGCTCGCGCGTGTTGGGAGATCTTCCGGGTAACGCTGCCGGGGGCCGGGTCGCTCGTGGTCACGGTGGGCGTTCTCGAAATGGCGTTGCGGCTCTGGGATCGATCGGGGCCGCTCGCGCTGTTGTTGCTGCCGGCGATTTTTGCCGCCTGCTGCGCGGCCGCGATCCTCGCGGTGGTGCCGATCAAGTGGATCGTAGTGGGGCGATACAAGCCTTTCGCACTAGTTAGAGCAGCACTATCTGGCAAATGAGGGCCACGCGCGGCCAGTAGTGACCAGGACCAGCTAAGCTATGGACGCAGCAAGGGTTAACTGGAGGGCAGAACTGAAGCCAGCCTGGAAAATCGGCGCGCGCTATTTTGCAAATCTCGCGGGTGTTTCCCAGCCGATCTACGACAGATCAATAACTTAGCGGGAAGTAAATAGGCCAACTCGGAAGCCAACTGGGAAAGCGGAAACACGATCAGAAGTGAAAACCAGCGTGCGGGCAAACTGGAAGAGTTTAATGTGCCAAGCAGCGCTGGACGGCTCGGGAGTCGAAACCGGACACAGGAAACGTGACCGTCTGTTCTCCCCAGGTCAAAGACTGGTATTCGAGTGCCAGCGCACGGGCGCCGGCTAGTTTTTTCGCTACCACTTGCGGCCTGTCAAAGAAGACGGCTTGCTGGTTCCCCGATGACAGCAGTCTGGCCTGAAGCGGTCGTTCGCCGTCGAACCGGTACCTTACTGTCCTGCGGTTTCCGTCCTCCGGGCGCAGAGCCCAGCGCGTGTCCACATAAATGTCGAGAGTTGAACCCTCACAGCGCACCACGAGCTGCGGGTTTTTCCCCGACACATCCTGATTGCTCAAAACGGACACCACAACTTTAGGTGAGTCGTCCATCACGGATTTATCCGTCTCCAGGTACCACCCGGTCGAAGCGACTTGCTGCGGACCCTTCGCTGCTGCCCTCTCAAGTTCCTTAGCCCAGGAGTGAGCCACCATCAGAAGCACCGAACCAGCCAGCAGCACCCCGACGATGGATAGCCCCACGGTCGCCAACAAGATCGGATGACGACGCGGCCAGGATCGCAGATCGGCCGTGCAATGCCGGCACCGCATCGCCTCATCCGCCACAACTTCCCTACACATCCGGCACTCCCTGCTCATTCCTTGCCTCCTTCCGGTCGCCGCGAGAATAAATGGAGCACGCCCTCCAGCACGGCGATGACTTCGGGATCTCCCCGTTTCAGAATCACGTCGAGCTGGTCATGTAACGCATCGCCAAGATCCGCCCCGTGCGGATTTGGAACCCGGACACGCTTCCCCTGAGAGTATATCTTCTGAACGGCATATGTCGGCCGTGTGGCCAAGCTTATCCCTAGTTCATCCAGCCCTCGTTCCGCCGCAAGAGTCTGCATTCGCCGGACGGCGTCATCGCTCGGACGCGAGCCCCTCTCATAGTTCTGGATCGATGCAATCGACATATCCAGCTCCATCGCGAAGCGAGTCTGGTTCATTCCCAGGGCCATCCGTAGATTTCTGATCGGGTTTCCGCTCAATTTTCGCCTGTTTTTATTTTTAGCCACTATTGACTCACTCAACACTTATGGATAGTATTATGCATAAGTGTTGGAAACAAACATAGAGAAAGCAGACGGAGCGTTTGAACTTTGGGCGTGGCTACGGAAAAACAGGGGTGTTTTCACACAAATAGCCTCCCGACAGACACCGAAGTGCTCCCCGGAGTTTGTGCGCCTCGTCTTTTGGGGTAAACGACACTCCCAAAAAATAAAGTCTGATCTGGTCTCTGCAGGTGCTCCGCTCTCAATCTGAAAACACATATGGATAAGCATCAGACACCCCGTACCTTCTCTGGAGAGGTCAAGCAGATCGCAAGCGAGGACGTTAAGGAATCGAAGTACACCATCGCCCAAATTTCCGGAGCGATTGCCGGCCTGACCGGGCGTCCGCTCTCAGCCGAGATGCTTGCGGCCTTCATCGATCAAGCGCAACCGAATCACTTCCCTCTGGACATAGTACCTGCATGGGTGCGGATAACCGGGTCCCGGCGGCTGATTGAGTTTCTGCTCGAAAAGATATGAAAGCCGTCCTCAAAACTAGCGATATCGCGGAACTGCTGGACATCTCGCCGCAATATGCGCGGCGCACCGTTCCGGGCGAAAATGTCAGCTCGGCTGGCGGGAAGACGAAGATTTATGACCTCGCATCTCTCACACCCGACGCGCAGGTAGCGTGGGCGCAACGGAATAAGGTTGTACCGATCAACCCGGCATCCGCGCCGGGCCAGATGGCGCTCTCACTGACCGTTCCGGTCGGGCCAAACCTCTCTGAGGAAGATCGCATCGCCGTCGAGGCGCGCTACAAGGTGATCGAGCCGCTGCTCAGACCGGAAGCCTTCGGCGCGATCTGGGCGCAAAACACCAATTCCCGCGTAAAAGTAATCGATTGGCTGGCGAAACAACACAAAACCAAGCGGCGCACCATCTACAACTGGCTCACCGCATGGAAGCAGGGCGGGCTCCCCGCGCTGATCCCGAAAGATCGCGCGGACAAAGGCCGGCCCAAAGCCCTCAACGCGGCCGCGCTCGATTACCTGATCGCCGCCGCATTTCCGAAACACGCCCAGTACGGCCAACTGACCGTCCGCGATATCTTCCGCGCATACGGCGAGGAGCGCGCATGGCGCGCGCAAAACGTGGCGACCAGGCTGGGCGATTTCGAGCGCTCGAAGTACACCCGCTACACCACCACGGATGGCTACCTCGCACCCAGCGCGCAACTCCCGGCCGCCAGCTACAGCACGTTTCGAAACTGGTTCGATCGCATCCCGGAAATCGCGAAAGTCATGGCGCGCGATGGCGATGAAGCCTTCCATAATACGCAGGAAATTATCAGTTTCCGCGACTTAACCAGCATCAAACCGCTGGATTACGTCGTGATGGATCACCGGCGGCTGGACATCTTTTGCCTGGTGCCGAACAGCACCAGTAAGTCCGGCTGGACACTCGCGCGCCCGTGGCTCACCGCCGCCATCGACATGCGCACGCGCAAGTGGCTGGCATGGGCCGTTGTCGAAGCGCCGTCGTCCGACAGCATCGCCACCGTGCTCAAGCGGTCTTTTCTGGAACACGGCCTGCCGTCGTCCGTGTACTGGGATAACGGCAAGGACTTCCGGTGCGAGTGGCTGGAGGGCGGACGCGTTCCGCGCACGGAATCACGGCGCGTGGACGACCTGAGCGACACCTGGCGCGGCGTGATGGGCACGCTCGGCATCCGCGTCCATCATGCGATCGTGAAGCGGGCGCGCTCGAAGATCATCGAGCCAAACTTCGGGCGCACCGCGGACTTCGACCGCACACTGCCGTGGTGGTGTGGACACAAGCCCACCGCGCGCCCGGCCGAGCGCTTCGACAAGCTTCTGACCCAGCATGAGCGCTGGATCGGGGGCGCCGATGTCGATCCGGCATTTCCGACCATCGCCGAGGTCGCCGCGATCTACGATGCCGCGCTTAAAGATCTGAACGAACGGGATATGCCCGGCGCCGAGGGGATGAACAAGGTCACCCCTTCGGGCCGTGGCTGGATGTGCCCGAACGAGGCGTGGGAACGGCTGATTCCGCAAGTGACTCGCGTTCAGGTGCCGGAAGACGTGATGCACCTTTGCTTCGCCAAGCGGCGCGATCTGACAATCCGCAACGGCGAGGTGCGCACCTCTTTCGGCGGCAAAGTGTGGCATTACCGCCTGGCAGCCAATCCCCTCAGACTCATGGGGCTGAATGGCTGCGAGGTCCAGTTGGCCTACGATCCATTGGACTTACAGACCGGAGCGCTCTATTACGAGTCCCGTCTTGTCGGGCTGGTGGAGTGCGTCGAATTGCGCCGCATGGGTGAAGACGGCTTCGTCGAGGACGAGAAATGCCGTCGCGTTGCGCGCAGGGAGACCAAGCGCTGGATCGAGAACGTGCACCAGCAGGTTCACGTTGCCGATCACGCGGAGCGGCACGCGCGGCGCGCCGTAGAACCGCGCACGGAACCGGCACGGCGCACTGTACTCGCGGCACTGCCGGCCGGAATTATCGAGACCGCGGCGGCGGTGGCGGAAGCCAATGCCAGACCCGCCGAAATCGTTGTAGAGAGGATCGCCCCGGCGCAGGCGGCCGGAAGCGAAGACGAATTCAACTTCTTCCAACCGGAGGGTAACCCATGAAAGCAAGACGCAGAGCGGTAATTGGACTGATGTTGGCCCCGTTGGCCACACTCAAAGCCCAAATTCAAGAGTCCGGGAATGACCTGAAGGTGATTCCTAGTCTCGATAATTTTTCGTCTCTCTCGATACAACTATCTGCCGATCCAAGTCACACAGCCCTCACGGTAATTTCGGGGTCAGCGGTAATAACCATGACCGTAAAAGAGGTACTGGAGGCACTGCGTGGTTGAATCGACCACACGCGAACGGCTACTCGCGTTCCTCGAACGGCGCCCGGACCTCAGCTGCGAAACCATCGCGGCCTTCACGACATTGTCGCCGGTCACGGTGCGCAAATACGCGTCCGGGGAACGTGGCGCCACGCCGTATACCGACACCCAGATTGAGCGCGTCCTGAGCCAGATCGAAGAAGGTCACATCCTCCGGCCGGAAGATTCCGAGCCGGTGGAGATCACGGAATCGGTCGAGCCCGGCCTGCGCCGCGTCCCGCGCAACCGGGACTTCTATATGATCGACACGGTCAAGCGCGTCCGACAGGTGCTCGACTTCTGCGCCGATCATGCGTCAATCGGCGTGATCACAGCCGAATACGGTGCGGGGAAGACGGAATCGGTAGCGCACTGGCGCAAGAACAACGGGCGCAAAATAGATCACATCGTGTTTGAATTCGACGAGTTTTCCGCGCGCGGCGTGGTGGACTTCGTCGAGTGCCTCGCGGATCGGCTCAGCGTGTCCTATCGAACCGGGGTAATCAACTCCGGCCGCACCATGCGCGCAATTTGTACCGCGCTGGAAGCCGCGCCAATGTTGCTGATCTTCGATCAATGCGAATCAGTTTCGCCCCGGATATTGCAGGTTATCCGGCAGATCTGGGATCACACGCGGCTGGCCGGTGTCGGTATCGTAATGCTCGCAAGTCCGCTGCTGATGCAGAAGCTGCATGACCGGCGCATGAAGGACGTGGGGGCATTGACGTCGCGCGTCGGCATCTGGGCAACGCTCCGCGGCGTGCAGAAAGAGGAAGCGGCCGCGATCCTCAAAGCCGAGGGTGTGAAAGAGATCGACGACGACGCCTTCGCGCTCGTCTGGAAGGCTACCAACGGCAGTATGCGCCGCCTGATGGCCGTGGCGGACCTGCTGGTGGCCAAGCACGCGGGCAAGCCGGTTACGGAGCGCACCGTGGTGGGCGTGGCGCAAAACCTCTGGGGCATGAGCCTTCAGGGCGTCACGAGGGCCGCATGATGCCCAGGCTTAGTCCGTTCGGATGGCTGGTAGTCGTTCTCCTGGGCATTGAAATTGCGGCCTGGTCGATATTCTTTGAAATTCTCCGGGGGCTCGGCCGGTGAAAACGATGCCTCTAACCGGAAGGCCGTATCCGAAGAGCTACTTCGATGTGGAGACGGTTGTCACGCTCCTGAGCCTTGTAGATGTGGCGATACTTCCGGCTGAAATCAGCGGCTGGTCCCTCGCGCAACTTCACGACGCTGGAGACTGGGCGCTGCGAAGCCACTTACGCGCCAGTGACAACCTCAACAGGGTTCCACCGCGCCCGCCCCATGTCCCTGGATATCGGCAGCTTAACCCAAACGCACGAACGGTGATGGACTTATGAAAAACTGCGCGCTCTGCGAAGGCCCGATCGAGGGCGATGACTTTGGAATCACGCCCACGGGCCAATTTCACCACGAAAGCCCGCTCGACTGCATCGCATACACGGAGGAGGCGACCGCGCGCCGGTGTGCGGAAATCGCGCTGAATAAACCACGGATTCCGGGGATGCCGATCGAGAAAGCAATCCGCGAAGAGTTCGAACTCGACGCCGTTAATCCTCGCGCCCAGGCGCTCAGCGCCGTATACGCCAACCTCCTCGCGCGGAACAGGACACAATGACCCATATCGAGAAGCAGGGCGAATTTTCTCCAGTGCCGTACAAGGGGTGGACACTGTGCGGGGAACTGGTTTCCACGCGCGATCTCGTGGGCGACAGCCCGAAATGCACTCATTGCCTTGCTCTCCACGCGCTCATCGAGGCATCGCGGCAAGGCTCTGACTGGCCGTTGATGCGGAGGGCACGCGCGTAATGGGTCGCCCAAAGAAGGCCACCGCCGAGTTGACCTCGATCGAAGATGCGAATCGCGCGCTGCACGCGCTGTTACTGGCTGAGGTCGAGCTGGAGAAGCAGTCCGGTGCGCTCGACCTGGCGCGCGCGGCCGCGTCAGCCAAATTCGAGAAGCCGATCGACGCCCAGCGTGCGGCTATTGCCGATCTGACCCTTCAGCTCCAGACGTATTACATGGCGCACCACAAAGATCTGGAGAAGAACGGGTCCAAGTCGATCCGCCTCGCGTTCGGCGTCATCGGGCGCCGCCTTGGACAGCCGGTACTGAAGCCTCTCAACCGCGCGTGGACGTGGGGATCGATCGCGGTGAAACTGCGCTCGATCTACAACGCCCGGTATTTCCATCCGCCAGCCGAACCAAAACCCGATAAGGATTTGATCCGCCAGGAGTTGAACGAAGATCAGCTCGCGGCCTGCGGCCTAAAAACGGAACAGGACGAGAACTTCTTCGTAGAAACCGACAGGTCCACGATCGGAGGCGCTGTATGATGCTCGGTTTTGCGGACCAGTTTGCGCCGCTGGTGGAAGGTGGCACAAAAACCCACACCATTCGCGCGTGCCGTATTTCGATTCCGCGCGTAGGGGAAATATGTCATTGTTTTGAGCGCCCGCGGCAGAAAACGATGCGGCTGCTGGGCCGGTGGCCGTGTGTGAAGGTGCAGGACATCTTTATCAATTCCCGTGTGTTTTGTCCCGAAGCAACCTACATAGACATCCGAATCGACGGTGTCCCGCTGTCGTTCGACGAAAAGAATCTGCTGGCGTTCCGGGATGGCTTTCGCACTGATGGCGGGAGGTTTTCGCTCGGGGAGATGATGCGGTATTACAAGGGACGTTTGCCTTTTTCCGGCAAGCTGATCCATTGGGATTTCGCGAGGCAAATCGCATGAAATGGCGCGGTTTCGATCCCGACTATACGGTCTCGGACGAGGCGTTGCATGACACCCTGACGCTCTATCTCGCCCTGCGCAAAGAGCGGCAAATCGGTATGTTGTGGGCCGAATCCGGCCATTTTTACCTTGCTCCGATGGATTGCGATCGCCGCGATGCAGCCGAGCCGATCCCGCGCGGCAAACTGGCGGCGCTGGTGCTGGCCGCAGCCCTTTTGCGCAAGCCCGCGCGGCGCGAGGCAGGAGCAAAGGAGTCAGAATGCGCCGCTTAGACCACGACGATCCCTACACCAGCGCTCAGCCCGGGCGCTCAATCGCGGGGCCGCTCTTCGACGCCGGGCCTTATGACCACTCGCCGCTCGGGCAGGCATCATCGAAAGATGAGGCCATCGTGGCCGGCATCGTCTGGAAGCACAAAGGGCGGCATTTGGCGGTTTCCATTGCACACATATGTGCCAACACGGATCTATCGCCGCGCGAAGTGAAAAGCATCGTCGCGGCGTTGCGCACCGATCATCATATGCCGATCGGCGCCCGCCGCGAAGAGCCGGCCGGTTATTTCTGGATCGTCGATGCCGCGGACCGCGAGGCTGCGGTGACAACCTATCGCGCCCAGATCCTCACGATGTGGGGCACACTACGGAGGCTCGATTCGCCGCAAAAGCTGCGCGAATTGCGCGACAAGATGACGGTTGAGGACCCGGCGACACTATGATGTGCGGCTGCAACCGTGGAGCGGCCGCTGTCATCAAGGGCTTATGCAGGCGCTGCTGGGTCGCCTCGATCAGAGCCAGGCGCGCCACACGGCTCTGGACGCCAGCCATCCACACCGAATTGCGCCTCGCTTATGCACAACCCACGAAGACGGCGTGCTCCGCCGCGCTGACACAACTCCAGACGCGTACCGGCTGGCCTCGCCACGCGTTCGTGGCCGAGGCGCGACGCCTCAACATTGTTCGTGAGATCCGGCGCCCGTGGACGCAGGCCGAAGACAGAATACTGGAGAACGCGCTGGGCGAATCGTCAGCAGCTCAGATCGCGCGACGGCTGAACCGCAGTGTGGAGAGCGTACAGGCGCGCGCGGCGTTGCTCGACCTGTCGAGCAGAGTTCGCGCGGGCTATGCGATCAAAGACCTGCGGGATATCCTCGGCGCTCCCTATGCCCGCGTACGCGAGTGGATCGATGCCGGGCTGCTGGGCGAGGCAAAAGCTACGCCGACGGGACTCCGCATTACCGATGAATCGCTGGTGCGGTTCATCCGCCAGAATATTTCCCTGCTCGATCTCCGCCGTACCGATCAAACCTTCCTGAAAGGGATATTAAATGGGTCCAGATAAAGGCTTCCGCGCACGGTTGTTCCGTGCCCTTCACGCAGAGGCGCTGAAGCGGCATATCGATCACGACGGCCTGCGAGACATATTCGGCGTGAAATCCCTGGCCAATGTTGAGACGGAGGCGCTTCAGGCCAGGCTCAAAGCATGGTCAGGGCACAGCGTCCGCAGGAAGACGCAATTGCCACGCAAGGGCTATGGCAAATCGGGGGAGTTGGACATGGTCGGTGTCGAGGACCTGCAAACGCTGGCGAATGCGTTTGAGATCGCGGGCATGGATGAGATTGCCCAGACGAATTTCATCCGGCGCCAGTTGCGCGGCCGCGCGGCCGTCCGCACCCGCGCGGACTTCCACAAGGTGTTTTCGGGGGTGCGAGCGATGAACAGGAGAAGAGCAGCGAAATGAACGTAACGGACATTAACACCGTACTGGCCGTAGTTGTGGCTTTGGGGGCCGCTGCGGGCCTCCTCATATATCTGAGCCCGACGGCCCTCGACTGGGTTGCGGGGCTCCTCCATGCCCGCGCCTGCGCTCTTGGCGCCGCACGCGCGGCGTACCGGGAGGCCTATCTGTCCGCGCGTCATAGCTGGCTGGGTTGGCTGGGATCCGATGCGGACTGACAGGATCCTGCATCTCATCGCGTGGCTGCTGTTTCTTGCGGCCATCGCCCTCATGGTGGCGATGCCGGAGTGAGGACCTGCCGGGAGTGCGGGTGCACGGATGCGGATTGCAGGGGATGCATCGACCGAACAGGCGAACCGTGCCATTGGATCGAGGCCGACCTGTGCAGCGCTTGTAAGCACGGGCCTGTCATCGGTGCCGCAAACCTGCACCATTGCGCCGTACCCGGATGCACCCGAAACATAAGCATCGATAAGCTCATGTGCCATCTGCACTGGTCGATGGTCCCGGCCGCAATCGCCCGGGATATCTGGCGGACCTGGCGCAAGAGGGGGCTTGCCCGCGAATATGCCGAGGCGCGCGCGGCCGCCATCGCAGCCGTAGCCAAAGGCGTCGCGGCGTGGAAACTCAGACACCCCTGATCCGTTGGAACATTTTCCCCGATTTGTGTACTGTGGGTGTGCTTATGCTGAACATCGGACATCGCGGGGTGCAGAAGTAAGTATGTGGAAAGCGGGCCAAATCAGCGTTTTCTCACTGAAAACGGACGGCCTTGGACCTTATTCCAACGGCCCGCTTTCCATATTTCCAGAGGGACGCGGAGACCGGAAGATAGACGTTTTCTACGGTTCCTGTTCGTTGGACGAGGTCTATTAAAAAAATGGATGACACTGTCCTGCGGCTGATCCAGATCCTCGGCGTGCCGGGGTTAATCACGTTCCTGACTTACAAGCTGCTCGATAAGTGGTTCGCTCAGTTTCTGGCCGTGCATGACAAGCAGGCCACCGCGATCACGGATCTGGCGAGCGCGGTCAAGGCGACCAGCACAAATCAGCAGGACGTGATTATGGCCGTCCGGGTTCTGTCGCAGAAGGTGGATGAAGGAATCGGGTGGATGAAGGAGATCAGCGGGAGAACAGGAGCGGCGGAATGAGCATGTTAGCAATCGAAATACACAAGCAGGCGCGGCGGAAGGGTGACATCATCCGCATCCTGTACGAAGACTACACCTCTGCCATGACGTCCGTTGGCTCTCTGGCCGGCGCGCTTGACATGCTTGGGGAGTCGGTCTCACCTGACTCCCTCCAGTTTCACCTGGTCTATTTGGCGCAGCAGAGCTACATCCAGATCTGGCGGGTCCGCGATCTGCCTGGCTGGCGGCGCGACCGGATCGGCGTCGGGCCGGCCGAGCAGATTCGATTCGCAAAACTGCTGCCGCGCGGGTTGCAGCTGCTGGACGGCAACTGCCCGGAAGATCCCCAGGTGAAATTCTGATTGCCACGCGAGCGAAAAACCGATCAGCTCAGCTCCGCGGCCCGGCAGGCGATGCTTGCGTGCTTCGCCCAACATCTGCCTGCCTCAATGATTGCCGCGAAGATCAAGGCGGAGACGGGCGAGACGGTCGCGGATCGAACGGTAGGCCGTCGCAAGTCCGAGTGGGAGGCCGAGCAGCAGCGCAGGCAGGCCAATCGCGAGCAGATGGAAGATCTGGTCGCGGCGGCTCGCGGCAGCGACCTGAAGGCGTCCGAAATGATCGAGGCGCTCGCCCGGGAAGCACTGATGCGCGACCCGGACGGCTTCGGGTCTCTCAATCCGATCGACGTGCAACGGACATCGTTGCAGGCGGAAAAAGTTCGCCTGGCGCGCGAGAAGCTGGAGCTGCAAAAGCGGATCGTCGATTTGGACGAGGCAAAATTCAGCCGGATGAAACAGCGTGAAGAGCAGGCGATCGACGCCACTCGCGCGCTGGAGCGGAAAGCTGCCAGTGGACAGGCGATCTCCCCGGACGATCTAAGGAAGATCAGAGAGGTTTACGGCTTAAATACATGAGTTCTGACGAAATATCCCAACCAACCGATGAAGTGACGTTAGAGCAGGGGCCGGAAGTGGCCATCGTCCCCTGCTCAAGGTGCGGTGCCGACGTCCTGAAGACAGGCTTCGTCGAGGTCCGTACCACTTACCAGACTTACATCCGCAAGGGCGGGCATCTGGTCAAAAGTTATAGCGCCAAGTCCGAATCCAGCTATGTTGCATGCGCGCTCTGCCGGGAGACGGTCGGCGCGACCGTGGAAGCGCTCACCGGGAGCAAATCGGCCTGACCATGACGCCCGCAATCCATCTGCAGGAGTGGCAAAAGCGCTACGTCGAGGACACGTCTCGGCGTAAGTTGCTGGTCAAGTCCGTGCAGGTGGGCGGGTCGTTTATCGCCGCATTGGAAGTGTGCCTCGACTGCCTCAGCCACCGCACGATGTGGATCATGCTCTCGGCCTCCGACAGGCAGTCGATGGAGCTGATGGAGAAGGTCAAGATGCACACGGCCGGGGCGGCTGTTGTCGTCGAGTCGGACTTTTTCGAGGAAACGAAAATCGTCCAGCATACGGCGAAGTTCCCGAACGGGTCCCGTATTATTGCGCTCCCGGCGAATCCGGACACGGCCCGCGGCTATAGCGGCAACGTGCTGCTCGATGAGTTTGCCATCCACCGCGCCGCAAAGGAGATCTGGAAGGCCATGGTGGGCCGCACAATGCGCGAGGGCTACAAGCTCCGCGTGCTCAGCAGCTTCAAGGGCAAGCAGAATAAGTTCTACGAGCTGGCCAAAGAACTGGGTCTCGCCGATGGCGTGGCCCCCGAGCCGAATCCCGTGAATAACGGGACATGGTCCGGGCACTGGGTCGATATCCACAGCGCAGTGGCGCAGGGGCTGAACGTCGATATCGACGAGCTGCGCCGCACGGTAGGCGACGAAGACATCTGGAATGAGGAGTTTTGCTGCATCCCGACCGATGGCGCGCAGGACTTCATCGGGCTCGAACTGGTGCTGCAATGCGAGTCTCCTGCCGCATCTACCTTGTTCGAAGCCGAGGCGCGTCCGGGTCGATATTTCGGGTTCGATATCGCGCGCAAGCGCGATCTCTCGATCATCTGGATACTGGATCTGCTCGACGACGGCGCAAAGCGGACCAGCGGCGTGATCACCATGGCGCGCATGCCGTTTCATCAGCAGAAGGAGATCGCGCGCGGAGTGGCGTCGATCTGCGAGCGGGGCTGCATCGACGCCACGGGCATTGGCGCCAATCTCGCTGAGGATCTGTCGCTGGAATTTCCCGGCCGGATCGAAGGCGTGGAATTCAACCTCGGCAATAAAGAGCGCATGGCCACGGCGCTCAAAACCGACATGGAGACCCATCAGGTGCTACTCCCGGCTGGAGAGCTGGCGATCCGCCGCTCCATGCAGGCAGTCAAGAAATACACCGGATCGACAGGCAATGTCCGGTTCGACGCCGCGCGCACCGATCAGGGCCATGCAGATGAATTCTGGGCACTCGCGCTGGCGAACTCAGCCGCGCAGACGTCCGCGAATTACGTTCCCGCGAGCGAATGCGGGCTGGTAGGACGCACCGTGATGGGCAACGTCATGGCGAGGAATTTCTGATGTCCATCGATCTCCTGCTGTGCTGCGACCTCTGCGCGGCCGCATACGATTTCGGCGATACCGGCAAATGTAATCTGCCGGACGGATGTACACCTCCCGTCGCGATCACGAGCAACGCCACGTCGAGCAACGCCGCGTTCCGCGATTCGCGGAATGTCTGGGGATTCACAACCAGTTATGGTGGCAGGAGTTACGCCGCCATGCGCGGCACGGAGGACGAACCGGAATGGATCGCGGATTTTGAGGCGATCCCGATGGAGTTTCTGGCGGCATGGCAATGTTCCGTGCATCGCGGAGTGGAACGCGTCTATCGGTCACTCACATTTCCTGAGGCGCCGCACAATAGCATTTTTACCGGGCATTCCCTCGGCGCCGCGCTGGCGCGCCGGGCGTATCTGCAGTTCGGCGGGGAGTGCGCTGTTTTCGCGCCGCCACTGGGCGGCAACAAGGAGTTCGCGGCTCGGTTGACAGACACCACCTGGGTCGAAAACATGGGAGATATTGTGCCGCAGTTGCCGCGAGGCTTCGGCTTCCGGCAAGGCGGGAACAGGGTCCGGGTAGCTGGCCCGGTCGCCGCGGCAACGATCACTGCGTATTTCGCACAGGCGCATTCGCTGGTGTCTTATCGCGCCGGGCTTGTAGCGGCGGCAAAAGGAGTTCCTGCATAAATGGCAAGTTTCGATCCGGCTATTGATTTTGTGCTGGCTAACGAAGGGTCTGCCTTACTCAATGACCCGTTGACCGGTGAGTATTCCCGCTACGGGATCACTCTCTCCACGGCATCGGCGCTGAAGCTCTGTGCGGCGGACGATCACCCATTCATTGACCAGCTGACGGAAGACAGCGCCAAAAGCTTCTATCTGGACCATTTCTGGCACCCGATGCTGTTGACGAGCATCCGCGTGCAGCAGGTCGCGAATAAGTGGCTCGACATGGGGGTCAACATGGGGCCGCGCGTGGCCGCGCGGGTCGCGCAGAAAGCCTGCAACGCGCTGGGCGCGGGCCTGATAGTCGATGGGATCACCGGCTACAAAACGATCATGGCGGTCAATATTCTCGACGGCAATCAGCTGATGCTGGAACTGCGCGCCGAGTCGCTCCAGTTCTACCGCAATCTGGTCTCACAATCCCCGGCCAAATACCAGGAGTATTGGGCGGCATGGAAGGAGCGCGCGGAAAAGTAAGTGGCTCTGATCTCGCTCAATATCGGGGAATTGACGCCTGTTCAGGCGCCGGAGGTGGTCAAATCCCCGGCGGTGAATCAGCGTGTCGATGTCGCCGAGCTGGGCGCGACGGGAACTCCGGTCTTTGGCGGGTTTCTCCGGGAACTGGGTGAGTATAACCCCGAGCTTACCGGCTTATCCGCCGTCCGCACGTATGAGCATATGCGGCGCAGCGATGCGCAGGTCAGTGCGACGCTGGCCGCGTGCAAGCTGCCGATCCGCGGCGCGGAGTGGGCGGTGCAGGAGCCTCCGGACGCCACTCAGCCAGAACAGGAGGCCACCGCATTGGTGAAGTCCTGTCTGTTCGAGGAACTCGATTTCGATGGCATCCTCGAAAACGCGCTGTTAATGCTCGACTTCGGCGTGGCCGTGCATGAGGACGTGTATTACGTCGATGGCAAGAATGTGCGGCTGAAGAAGTGTGGCGCGCGGCTTCCGTTGACCTTCTATCGCTGGCTCACGGCCGAGAATGGCGACGATCTGATCGCGCTGGAACAGATGGGCTATCGCGGCGCGCAGTATGTTGTGACACCGGTGCCCGCCGGGAAACTCGCGATCTTTACTTTCCGGCAGGAAGGCGCAAATTTCACCGGGCTCTCACTCCTGCGCGCGGCGTATCAGCACTGGTACATCAAGAACAATTTGTACAAGATCGAGGCTATTGCGGCGGAGCGCAACGGCATGGGCGTGCCATGGATCCAGATGGCGCCGAACGCCACCGTGGAAGATCGGCGCGCGGCCATGGCATGGCTACAGCAGTTATCGGCAAATGAATCGACCGGGCTGCTGTTGCCGAACGGCTGGACCTTCCGGCTGGAGGGCGTGACCGGATCGGTTTACTCGCCCAATGCAGCGATTGAGCACCACAACAGCATGATTTCGCAGTGCGCCCTCGCCTCGTTCATGAACATGGGGCAGGGCAAGAGTTCCGGTAATCGTTCGCTGGGTCAGACGATGTCGGACTTTTTCTATATGTCTCTTCAGGCCACGGCGAATCAAATTGCGCGCGTGGTCAATCTTTCGACCGTCAAGCGGCTGGTGGACTTCAATTTTGTCAATGTTCGCTATCCGAAGATAGTGCCGCAACAGATCATCAGCGTGAAGTTCGAAGATGTTGTCACTGCGCTGAAGGATCTCGCGTCGGGCGGTGTGAATGTCATCCAGCCAGACGACGAACTGGAGGCCTGGTGCCGCCAGAAGTTCGGTGCGCCGGTCGCCGGTAAGCCGCGCCCGCGCCCGGCCGGCGGTGCGAGTCCACCGGCGGGCGGAGCAAACGATACGGCTGCGATGAGCGAAGCGTTCAAGCCCGCGCGCGCGCCGCGTGGCGTCGAAAAATTCATGGCGCTCTCCGAAATGTCTTCGGAGTTGGATCAGGGCCGTGACGCTATAGCGTTTGCCCTTAGCGCGGCACGGCGGCGCGTGCAGGCTGAGATCGTGCAGAAGCTCATGGCCGGGCCGCTCCGCAATGCCCACCGCGTTTCGGTGGCGCCCGATGCAAAGCTGGTTTCGCAGATCGAGGGCATCCTCGCGGATGTCAGCGCATACGGGCTCCAGACCGTGGAGACCGAGCGGCAAAAGCAGAGCAAGCGCCCGCCAACCGCCGCGACGGTGCGCGCGGCCGAGCAGCGCGATCCGCTCGGCGTCTATGCGGACGGAGTGGTCTCCGAATTCACGAACAATCTTCAGGCCCGCGCGACGAACGTGGTGCTCGATCTGCGGCGGCAGGACGGCAAGACAGCCGGCCAGACCATTGTGGATGCAGGGGAAACCCTCGACGATCAGTCCGGCGGCTGGATAGATAACGTTGCGGCCAAGGGCGCGAATGAGGCGTTCGCGTTTGGCCGTCAGGACGGCTACGACAAATATGCCGATGAGATCTCATCGGTGCAATACAGCGCGCTTCTGGATGCGAATACGTGCGATCAGTGCTCGGATGCCGATGGGCAGTCCGGTGACACGCCTGACGATATCCCGGACGTGCCGAACCCGGATTGCGATGGCGGCGATAAGTGCCGCTGCGTCCACGTCTTCGTGTTTGGAGACGAGGCAAAGGGTTCATGAGTCTGCGAAAACAGCTATTATTGGCCTCGGCGTTTGCAGTGGGTGCCTCCGCTCAATGCCCGTCGGGCATGACGTCGGTGGTAGATACGATTGCTGGACCGGTGGCGTCGAACGGCGCGCCGACATTGTTCTTTGGCACGGTGACGATCAAGGCAGTGCCCGTACCCCTGTCTGCAGGAGGCCAGACCTATGGGCAGATCCCTGTGACACTGAATGTCGCGAACGGGGCTATCAATGTTTGTCTGGCACCGAATGATGCCGCTTCGCCGCTGAACACTCATTATCAGGTGCGGTATGCGTATGCCAGCCCAAATCCTGCGCAGGGCAGTGCGGCGCCGTGGGATGAGACCTGGGTGGTCCCCACAACGCATACCCAGCAGACAGTCAGCCAGATACGTTTTATCTCCGCACCGCCCGCCTTATTGGGATCGACTGGCCCCATCGGTCCAACCGGCCCTACCGGTCCCACTGGGACGATAGCCAGTTCCGCGGGCCAGGTAATTATCAACAGAGCCGGAACGGTGCAGGGGAGTCCGGCACTGACATTCGATGGGAGGAATCTGGGCGTCGCTGCCGGCGGGTACATTGCCCCGACGCCGAACTCGATCAAAAATGAGACGGTCGCAGGCCTTAGCCCTGCCGTTTCCGTCGCTGGATCGGATGGCTACAGTACGATTGTCAATCCGCGCGTGGCAAGTACCGCCGCGTTGGCCGCGCTCTCCAATTGGGTGCAAATCCCCTACCCTGGCGGGTATGTAACTGGCACAACCGGCGCATTCGTTGTCTATGCGCCGGGAATACGCACGTTTGTGGTGTCGTCCGCCAATTACATCGCAATTTCCCACGACGCAATCCACTGGCAGACATGTTCCACCCCGGTGTCCGGTGAGTGGTACAGCATTGACTGGAGCCCGGAAGAGAAGCAATTTATAGCAGTTGACGACGTCAACGGCTATATCATGACATCCCCGGATGGCTGTGCATGGACGCAGCAATCTCCGCCGGCAGGCTTTGCAACGTCGCTCTCGCAAGTGCTCTGGGCGCCACAGCTGCATCAGTGGCTCATAACGGTCGGCGTCATGACTTATCATGGTCAGCTATGTACAGCGGATTGCGCGGCAACCTCACCGGACGGCGTGACCTGGACGATTCAGCCAGGGGCAACTACCTCGCTTCTGGCCGGTGGTATCTGGATACCCGAGTTGGGGCTCTACGTCATCAATGGTCAGCCGGGCGGCGATGCGAACAACATCCTGACATCTCCGGACGGCGTGACCTGGACGGATACCGTACCATCGCTCGACGCTTTTAAATTCCATGATTTCACTTGGTCCCGCGCGCTCGGAAGAATCTTTGCCGCGTCTCAGACCGTCGGCTTTGTTGGTCAAATAGCATCATCGATCGACGGCTATACCTGGACTCTTAGCGCGTCCGGAATGTCTAAGGTCCCTCAACATATAAAATGGTTGCCTAATCTCGGTGTTCTTCTCGACAAAGGTTCCGGGACCTTACCTGCATCAAGCTCGGAGTGGATATCATCTGACGGCATCAACTGGACATCGCTCGGGTTTACCACGGCGCAACTGGGCAACATCGCCTATTCCGCGGAGTTGGGCATTGTTGTCATTCCGGGAACAACGTCGATATACACCAACGCACCGGGAGCAACCACCGTAGCCCCCCCTGTATTTCCGGGATTGGCAACGAGTGTCGCCAATCCGTATGTCTACCCGGACTCAAACGGGTTCCTCCAGGTCGGAAGCGGGGCGATAGGCCCGACCGGACCATCCGGCCCGACGGGCGCCACTGGCGCGACTGGCGCGACTGGCGCGACTGGACCAGATGGCGCTGCGGGAGCGACAGGAGCAACGGGCTCAACCGGCGCGCCGGGTGCCGCATTCACTCCGGTCTCGATCACCTGGTGCCTGTTCTACGCGTGCAATTTTTCCACCTACACTTCGCCGGGGAGCGCCAATGTTACCTGGTTCTTCAAGCAGGTCATTCCGGCGCCGGGCGCCGTGGTGAACAACGTAAACATATTTACAGCCTCATCGGCGAGCCCGGCCTACATCGTCGCCGGCTGGTATGACTCGACATGCACGACGCTGCTAGGCTCTACGACGCCGGTGTTATTGCCGGGGGGGGCGCTAAATTACGCGCTCCATATGACGGCTCCGGTGATGATGGCTGCTGGATCGACCGCGTATTTTGCGCTCACTGAGGACACAGGGACAGTGAATCTATTCGAGGTACTCGGCGGCTCTTTAATGGGCTACATGCTCAACGGTGGCCAGTCGGCCCCCACGTATAGCGTTTTCACCGGCAACGCATCCGCTGGGTCCGGTGCATCGCTCGCACTCCCGGCGGCATGTGGCAGCCGGACGCCGCTGAATAATGCATTACCCTTTGCGAGTTTCAACTGATGAACAAACTATATTTGTTGATGTTCTCCGGTGCCTTGGCTGCCCAGTCGGTGGCTCCGGCTCCGGTAATCCCATCTGACATGGTGATCGAATACCAGTCCAGCGTAATTGAGCTTCAGGCCGCGCAGATCAAGGTGGCCGAGGCGCAGGCCATGGTAAGTGCGAGCATCGCGAGGATGCAGGCGGTGTGCTCCGCCGCTGGCGCAAAGGCTGGCCTCGATCCGCACGGGAAACCGGCATGCATCCAGGCAACAAAGGAAAAACCCGATGGGAAAAACTGACGTAAACCTGTTCATCGTCAATCTCGGGTCGCTCACGCTGTCGGAGTCCGATCAGTCCACGCGGATGCCGGTCGCGATGGTGGGCACCTTCTACAAGGGGAAGCAGAAATTCACCATCACGCGCGCCGATGTCAAGGCGATGGCGGCGAATCTCGCCAAACGCGGGAACGGTGAGATCGTCATCGACTATGAGCACGCCTCCGAGATGCCTGAGGTGGCGGCGGGCGGACCTATCCCCGCGGCTGGCTGGATCACGGCTATCGACCCCACCCCCGATGCCAATGGCGTCGTGTGGGGCACGGCAAAGTTCAACGCGCCAGCCGCAAAAATGATCGCGGACGGCGAATACAAGTACGGCTCTCCAGCGCTCGACTGGGGATACAGAGATAAGAGCAATGGCGAACAGCAGGGGCTTACTCTCACGAGTTTCGCCCTCACAAACACGCCGTTTCTCGATCGAATGCCAGCGATCCGGCTCTCGGACGCAGGTTGGACGGAAGATAAAGGAGAAAAGCCGAACATGGCAAAAGAACCAGTCATGTGTGCGGACCATCCGAAGACTCCGATGCTGTGCCCGAAATGCGATGCGGATGAGATTAAAAACCTCAATGCATCCGAGCACACGCACGCGGCGCCGAAGGTGATCCGGCTCAGCGATGTGAAGCGCGACGCCACGGGAGTCATTCTCGTCGCGTCGCTGGGAGACGAGGCGGTGTCCGGGGAAGTGGTCCGGGCAATTGACGATCAGCGCACGGCGCTGAGCGAGGTACAGGCTGCAATCAATGCCGGCCGGATCACTCCGGCGCAACGCGAGCGGTGGACGAGGATCGCGCTCAGCGATATCGAGAGCTTCCGGGACCTGACGAAGGACCTGAAACAGGTGGACACCTCGGAACGCGGTCACGGCAGCAGTGGCGCGGGGCTCACGGCGGCGTCGGAACTGGAGCAAATCAACGCCCAGCTCAGCGAGCGTGCAACCGCGATCTCCAAAGAACAAAGCGTCGGGTTCAGCGACGCGTACAAACTGGCGGCGCGCGAGAAGCCCGATCTGCTCCGGCGCCGCAACCTGCTGACGCAGCAGGCGCAAAAGGCTGCGGCCAAGGGAGGCGACGACGACTAATGGCGGGCCAAACACTTGGATTTGTCAAGGCCTACCGGATCGAGAATTCGACCGGCGTGGCCAAGTTTGCATGCGTCGTACAAGGGGCTGCGGACGGCAACTGCAAGCTCCCCACGGCGCAGAATGTCGCGGGGTTCGTGGGTGTCACGGTCGAGGCGCAGGCGAACCAATACAAAGGCGTCGCGGTCCAGAAAAACGGCATCTTCGACGTGATTGCGGGGGGCACGATAACTCGCGGCGATCGTCTCGCGATCTACAGCGCGGCGGGCGATGTGTATTCGGTGGAGGCTGCGATCGAGGCGGCGCCGGGAACGGCTGCCCGCTATAACGTCGTCGGCAAGGCTGAGATGTCCGCGGTGGCCGGGGATCAGTTCCCCATGTTCCTGCAGGACTACGTGGTAAACATCGCGGTCAGTTAGACGGCGAAAATTGCGGTCCGTTGTGGTTCGGCGGTGCCTGACTCGCGCCGCCGAATGACTGGTCAAGTTGGCGTGTCCCGATCAGGGGTTCCGGAGAATGCGGGTTCTCCGGTTACGCCAGACCTTACCGATAAGAGGACAAAGTAACCATGCTCTCCCCGCAACAGGGACATATAGACGTCGGCCTGACAAACATCAGCGTGAGGTACCGTCCGGCCAACTTTGTGGCATCGCAGGTGTTTCAGATGCTGCCATCGGACAAACAGAGCAATAAGTACTGGGCCTACGGTCTGGACAATCTGCGAGCAACCGACGATGAGCGCCGCCCGGCCTCATTGTCCAATCAGCTCGAAATGACCCTCGCTCCAGCCGGGCCGTATTTCTGCGATGGCCACGCGCTGCATGACTGGGTTCCGGATGAGACTGCGGCGGGCGTCGATGCGCCGATCGATCCGCAGGTGGATTCCACGGAGGCGCTTACGGACGTGATTACGCTCAACAAAGAGATCGCGCTGGCCAACCTGCTATCGGCGTCGATGACGCCGATCGATCTGTCCGCGACCGCTTATGCTAACGCCTGGGATAACAGCACGGGTATCGACCCGATTACCCAGATTGACAAGGCGAAGGAGACGATACAACTCGCCACGGGCCAGCGTCCCAACTGCCTGCTGATGTCGCGCCCTGTATGGCGGGGCACTCGCAACAACCCCACCGTGAAGAGCCGCGTAAGCGGCGCGCTGGCGGGCATCGATAAGACGCTCATTACCCCGGCGCAGTTTGCCGCAACGTGCGAGGTTGACCAGGTGATCATCGGCGAGGCGATCAACGTCACCAGCAAGCCGGGTCAGGCCATCGCCAGCAGCTACGTGTGGGGAAAATCCGCGCTGCTCTTCTACCGACCGCCATCACCGGGCCTGCGTACAGTGGCCCTGGGCTACGAGTTCCGCTGGATGACGGGGCAAATGGGCACCGTCGTCTACACCGATCACTCGATTCGGCGTCACGCCACCTGGATTGAGGCGCACCAGTACTATGCGCAGCATATGATCGCTCCGGCAGCGGGCGTCCTCTGGTCCAATACGACGCAAAACTAGCCGGCCAGACAGTCAAATGGCTACAGCCGTAATCAGCTCGATTCTGCCGGTGTCCGGGCCTCCGGGCACGGTCATTACCGTCACGGGCAGTGGGTTCGACCCCACTGCCCAGGTCGGTTGCCCGTCGCTCGTTCAGACGACGGATACCAGCTCGACGAGCCTGCAGGCGGCTATTCCGCCGGATCTTGTCGGGCCGGAGGGCGGCTCGATGCTCGTCGTCGTGTTTGTGCGGAATGCTGACGGCAGCATCAGCAATATGGTGCAGTTCACCGTGTTATTCCCGGCGGCCGCCTTGCAGTCCTGGACGACGATCATGCAGGTAACAGGAGAAGTGCCAAACTTTGTCCGGGGCGGCAACATCACCGACGCGACCATCAATACCTGGATCAGGTCCATATCGCAGAGCGTCTCCGCATGCATGTTCCGCCGGGGCCTCTCGCTGGACCCCACGCAATGGCAGCAGGCGGACCCCTTCAGCGCTTCGCCGTCTCCGGCGGCAGTGCTGGAGCAAATCACCCGTTACGGCGCGGCGGCGCGGCTTGCTGCCGCTATATCGGGGCAATTCGGCGGCGCGGGTGAATGGGGATTACAGCGCAATCTCGATGCAGCGTTCGCCCGGGAGTTTCAGCTGCTCACTACCGGTGCGTACGACAAGCTGTTTAACCCGGCCTCGGTAACGGAAGAAACCGGGCAAATGGTCGCGGCAAGTGGCTCGGGGCGTCCCGCATTCCGGAAAGAGCAGCGATTTTGATGCACAGTTTTGTCGGCCTGTTCGGCCATAAGGAGGTACCTACGTCACCAAATACCGAGACCGCTCCCGTAGCGGCCGCAACCAGTCAGATCGATGTGCAGGCATCGCAGAATCCCGCACACCCCAATCACAGTTTCCACTTCGGCCAGATCATCGCTACGGCCCTCCTCACGCTGTCGGAAGTGCAGAAGGCGAAGACTGCCGGCGCGGACGTGTTCCTCGATTCCGGCATGGTAAAGGACTATTTGACCGGCATCGCAAAGATCTGGATCCAGCCGGCCGCGTAAAGGGCAATTCAAACCAAAAGGAAAGCAAAAGAAGATGATCCTCACAATCACAACCAGAAAGGCAGCGGCGGTGCTCATCGTCCTCGTCGCGTTATCGCTCTCGGCCTGCACGCCCACCCAGGTGACCGCCGCGCTGGAAGCGGTCGTGGATGCGGCGGAGGTGGCGGTCCCATCCATTTCAGCCTCGGCGCATCTCTCCCCGGCAACAACCGCGGCAATCACCAAATACCTCAGTGACGTGAATACGTCCGCGATTGCGAGTACTTCTATCCTCGCCGGTGCCGCACCTACACCGGCCCAAAAGGCAGCGGCGATATCGGCGGAGTTTGCCATGGTCCTGGCGCCGGATCTGCCCGCGGGGACACCGCAATCGGTCATTACGGCGGTCGCTGGCGTCACACAGGCTGTCCAGACATTCCTGATGCAGGTGCAGACCACGAGCGCGGAACTCCAGTTCTCGAATCCAGAGCTGGTGTCTGCGTTTGCCGGCAAACACAAGACACCGAAACCGAGGAAAGGCGATCTGGATCGGATCGCGAAGAAAGCCGCGCACAATCTGGAGCGCATGAAAAAGACGGGCTGAACGCCTTACGTTCAGCCGGTGGGACTGGCTGTCTCTCGTGAGGGAGACAGCCCGCCAGGTGAGCGCCAGTCAGGACTGACGCCGATTTGACGACATGTTCCGGTTCAAGATGGACATCGCGGGGGAAGTGCAGCTCGATCGCGGGATCGCGCGCTTCGCCGAGGGCGTGGGCGACTACCGGCCAATCTGGCCGGTGATTGCCGACGACTTCTACGCGGAGGAGAAAGAGCAGTTCGCGTCCGAAGGAAGCGCGGGCGGCGAGGCGTGGACACCGCTCTCGCCCGCTTATGCGGGCTGGAAGGAAGTGCATTTCCCGGGCATGCCGATCATGCAGCGGACGGGCGATCTGGAGCGGTCGCTGACTTCAGCAGGCGATCCGAATTCGGTGCGCGTGGAGACGCGCAAGGCACTGACGCTGGGCACGCGCGTGCCATATGCGATCTACCATCAATCGCTCGATCCGCGCACGAAACTGCCGCGTAGGCCGATCATTATGCTCACCAACGCCTTTAAGGCGGCGACAATGCGCAACATTCAGGCGTATCTGGTGCAGATTGCAACGCAGGTGGGCTTTCGCACGGGATTGACGCCGATCCAGAGCGCGGGCCTCAGCGCGGCATCCGGCGGCGGCGCTGGTATTCCGCCACGGCGTACGACGGAAAGCCGGGTGCGGCGCACGGATCATGCGGAACATGAGCGTCTCCGTCCACGGAGGCATGCGTGAGAGTCGAACGAAACGATTTCGTTCGCGAGGTGAATCGACAGAGCAGGCCGCGATGGATCGCAGCCCGACCGGGAGCGCTTCGAGATAGCGAAGACGCGAATCGAGGCCACCCGTGTCTGAGCTGATCCAGCCGATCCTCGACGGGTTTATTTCACTGTTGCAGAACCTGCAGTTCGCCTCAGACCCGCCACTCGCGGAAGTCAAGTACTCCTGGACCGGGCAACTGATCAATCCACCGACCGCATCCGTGCTGGCGGGGCGCACGCTATTCCCTGCCCACGGGGAGGGAAACCTGCGGTCGATGATCCACCAGATCACCATCCGGCTGGGCATCGTCGGGTCCGACCCCGAGGAATTGACTCAGCGGGTCATGCGTTATGTCCAGGCCGTGGACGCGGCGATTCAGGCGCTGCCTAATACGGTCTGGGGCAACACGATCCGGGTCACCTATGTCTACATCGCGGAGCACGATTACGGCCGGATGTGGACCAGCGGAGCGACGGTCGCATTCTGGCCTGACATCCATCTCGCAGTTGAAGTCGAGGAAATCGTATGAAGAAATACACAGTTTTGCTGCCGATCGAAGTGAACGGCAGAATATACCAGCACGGCGAGACGGTCGAGCTGGACGATGCAACCGCAACGGCTTATAGCCACGCGCTCATTGCCGCGCAGGCCAAAGAGGAGTAAAAATGCCCGCAACAACACCAACAGCGAAGAATTACGACATCACACAGATCCACCAGGGACCGGGTGATATCTGGATGATCCCTCAAACCGTCGCGCCCACCGATACGGCGCAGATACTCACACTGGATCTGGCGACGGGCACTCCCGATTCGACGGCACACGCGGGCGCGGTCTGCCTCGGTCCGACGAGCGGAGGCATCACTACGACGATCAAAGTGAAGCTCTCGGACATCACCGTCGATCAGGCGGAGGCTGCCGTGGACACCTATATGGATACGCTTGAGTCCACGATCGAGGCCGAGCTGACCGAGCAGGGCATCTCGCTGATGCAGCAGGTGCTTACGACGGGTGTCTTCAGTACGCAGGTGTCACCGGGATACAACCGCCTGACCTACGGCGGCATCTCGGTGGTACCGACGGCCTGCATTGCGGCGATATCGCCGAAGCGCACGGGCACCAATCTCTGGGTGGTCTCGCTGCTGTTCAAGTGCGCGTCGAAGGGCGGCATCACGGTCATGATGGATCGCGCGAAAAAGAGCACCCATAAGGTGCAGTTCAGCGGGATGGCGGATTTGGCTCGCACTGCTGGCCGGCAAATCGGCGTCCAGTACGAAACGATCTAACCGCCATGACAAAAGCTGAGCAGTGGCGGCGTAAGTCGCGGGAACTCGCGGTAGAGGAAGCGGTGGATCTGCCGCTTCCTTCCGGGATGACGATCAGGGCTCGGCGTCCGGGTCCCGCCTTTCTGGCTGCGCATGGCAAGTTGCCGCTGAGCCTCGCATCGCGCGTGCTGGAAGAGGAAGATCGTGTGCGGCAGGAACCGCGTGAACAGGCCGAGGAAGTACAGGCGTTCGCTCTGTTCCTGCGCGATCTGCTGCTCTTCTGCGTCGTCGAGCCGTCGATATCGCTGACTCCGGGGCCTGAGCAGGTCCATCCGCGTGACATCGCCAATGAGGATGTGGATTATATTGTCGCGTGGGCGATGAGGGGGTCGGAAGCGGGAAGCCTGGAGGCCTTTCGTCGCAAGCGAAATGATGGTCCCGCTGGTAGTCACCGCGCAGAGGTTCCATCAGCGGCCATCCACGCTGCTGGCGATCCAGGACCCCATGACAGCGCTGAATTTCGACCTCGCCGCAGCCGTGGTACTGCAGCGGATCGAGCGCGAGGCTAGACCCTTCGATGGCGATTGACTCCACCGCTGAACTGCTCTTCAACATCTCCGCGAATGCGGACGATGCAACGGAAAATGTCGCCCGGTTCCGTGCCCTGATGGGGCAGGATCTGGATGGCATGACGGAGCAGTTCGGTGACTGGTCCGAGGAGATACTCGGCAAGCTGGAGACGGTCAAGGGCGCGATGATTGCGTTCACGGCCGCGAGCGCGGCCGGACTCCTCGCGGTGGGCGTCGCCCTAAAGGAGTCGATGGGCGAGTACGAGGATTACGCCAACTCCATCTACAAGGCAACCCAGCTTACGGGTCTCAGCTCGGAGACGCTTTCCGCCCTGCACTCGGCGGCCGCCAAGACGAACACGAGCTTCGAAGTCATCACTCAGTCGCTGGGCAGGTTCAGCGGAAACATTGTCCTCGCCTCGCAGGGGAGCAAGGTCCAGAGCGAGGCGTTTGGCGCGCTCGGCATATCGCAGGCCGAGGTGTCCGCAGGGCAGAAGGATATGCTTCCCCTGCTGGAGCGAGTCATGGATGGCTTCCACGCCAACGCTTCTGCCGTGCAAAAGGCATCCATCGCCCGGACACTCTTCTCACGGGGAGGGACGGAGCTGATCGAGTTCCTGTCAAAGGGATCTGCATACCTGAAGGAGAACAGCGCCGAAGCGGAAAAATACGGTCTGATGCTGCACAAGATTGACATAGATGCAGCACACGAGTTCATGCTTACCCAAGCTCAGATGAAGGACGAAATGGAGGGGTTTAGCGTCACAATCGGCAAACACCTCATGCCAATGCTGGAATCGCTGATGGTGAACCTGCTCGCCGTCGCCGCGGCGATGAAGGCGTTTGCTACGCACGGCAACCTGTATACCGGAGCGATTGAGGGGCTGAAGGCCTACGCCGAGGAATACGGCAAGGTCAAAAAGGAAGTCGCGGACGGCCAGCACGGAGCGGAGGGCGCCGCTGCCATCAAGCTGATGGACAACGGTCAGGTAGAAAAGGTCAAAGAGGCGAAAACAGAGTTTGGCGGACTGGCCTCGATAGTCGATTCGTTACGGGGCAAAATTGCATCGCTCGGAACGCCCTGGGATCAAATGCGACAGGAAGTCGCGCATTATCACGAGGAAATCGACAAGGCCACGGCCCAACTGAATAAGCTGCACACCGCGGGGAAAATCACCGCCGAGTCGTACAAGACAGAGATGGCGGCATTGGCGCAAATCCCGCAACTGCTGGGATACGTCGTCACGGATACAACCAAAAAACTCGCGGCGGCGGACACGCAAGCGTGGGGAGAGGCAATCGTCAAGAGCCTCGACGCGCAGGACGCGATCACCTATAACCTGCAAAAGGCCGGCGAAGATCGGGCCGAGGTAGACCGCCAGATAGTAGACAAGATGGCGGCGAGCGAAGAACAGGGATACGCACAGCAGCGGGCGCAGGTGGTCCGGGAGATGAACGCCTGGGCGCAGGAACTGATGAAAAAATCCGCCCTGACCGCCGAAAACTGGAACGATATCGACCGCATCACGGCTGAGGGCATGGCGAAGATCGACCGTACGCAGGCCGGGGCGTGGCAGCAGGAAGTACACAAGCTGCAGGAACATCTGGATGCGGCCACCGGGGCTAATGAGTCGGCGCAGCAGAAGCTATACAGCGAAGAGCAAAAGGCTCTCGCGGCGTACAGCCAGATCGAGGAAGATAAGGCTCTCAAAACGGCGCAGAGTGAGGCGCAGGTGAATCAGATCCTGCAAATGTACGCCGCGATCCGCAGTCAGATTTTCCAGAAGTACCAGGACGATCTCCAGAAGCTCCAGAACTCGCAGGGCTGGCAGGGGGTGTTCGGCAATTACTTTGGCACGCTGATCCGGGGTAACCAGCAGATGATGCAGCAGTGGGCGCAGAGCAGCAACCAATCGCTGATGATGGTGCGGATGTCGCTGGAGGCGCTCCGGGAGCAGTCAGTAAAAACATTCCAGTCGATGGTGCAAGGGATGGCCCAGACCATGATTCAGGCGTTCGCAACCGGAAAATCGGTTGCTCAGGCGATGGAACAAATGCTCTCATCCACACTGGAGAGCTTTGCGGCGCAGGCGATTACCGCCGCAATCATGGCAACAGCCTGGGGTTTCTACGATCTGGCG